>ERZ1066117.40-NODE-40-length-163444-cov-13.971589_pt1 | contig 163444 bp, 138 predicted proteins | sample MGYA00382764_ERZ1066117 | MGnify/ENA primary metagenome ERZ1066117 (study PRJEB33369, sample SAMEA5778347) | biofilm metagenome | biome: Industrial cooling water; feature: Water cooling tower basin; material: Biofilm | place: United Arab Emirates | collected...
CCGCCGCCGCCCCGGCCGCCGCCGCCCGCGCCGCCCGCCCCCCGGCCGCCGCCGATCCGGCCGCCGTCGACGACGCCGCGATCGCGTTCTTCCTCGAGGAAGGGCTGCAGCGGTCGCAGGTGATGGAACACCTCAGCTGGCTGTGCGACGTCTACGGCCCGCGCGTCACCGGTTCGCCGAACCTGCGCAAGGCGCAGGCGTGGGCGCAGCAGGCGTTCGCGGCGATGGGCTGCGAAGCACGCACCGAAGCGTGGGGTCCGTTCGGCCGCGGCTGGCGCTGCGAGCACGTGGCGATGGGCGTCGTCGGCGACAACCCGTGGCCGGTGATCGCCTACCCGAAGGTGTGGTCGCCGTCGCTGCCGGGCCGCGTCGAAGCCGACGTCGTGCACGTGGCGGCGCTCGACCAGCAGGCCCTCGCAGCGCTCGACCTCACCGGCAAGGTGGTGCTGGTCGACGACGTGCGCGACGTGCGCGAGCCGTTCGACGGCTACAGCAAGCGGCTCGAGGACAAGGACCTCTCGCGGCTCGCCGACCAGCGCCGCGAGGACGCGCAGCCGAGTGGCGAACGCGCCGCCACCGCCCGCAGCGAGAACGACTTCCGCCTCGGCTTCCAGAAGCGCGAGCAGATGCTGGCGATCGTGCAGAAGAAGCGGCCGCTGGCGATCGTCGATCGCGGCAGCAAGGGCGACTACGGCACCGTGTTCGTGCAGGGCGGCAGCGCGGTCACAGCGCCCGGCACGCCGCGCGACCAGCGGCCGAGCGCGCGCGATCGCGGCGCCGACGTGATCCCGCAGTTCACCATCGCCGTCGAGCACTACAACCGCATGTGCCGCGTGCTCGGCAAGGGCCTGCCGGTGCGCGTCGCCGTCGAGCTGCGCACGACCTACTTCGAGGACGACTTGAACGACCAGAACGTGCTCGCCGACCTGCGCGGTGGCGACGCCGCGATCGCCGACGAGGTGGCGATGATCGGCGCCCACCTCGACAGCTGGCAGGCCGGCACCGGCTCCACCGACAACGGCTGCGGCAGCGCCGTGGTGATCGAAGCGATGCGCCTCGTCACCGCCTGGTGCCAGAAGCAAGGCCTGCGGCCGCGGCGCACGGTGCGGGCGGCGTTGTGGAGCGGTGAGGAACAGGGGCTGCTCGGCTCGCGCGCGTGGGTGGCACAGCACCTCGGCACCGCCGACGACAGGAAGCCCGAGCACGCGCGCATCGCCGGCTACTTCAACCTCGACAACGGCACCGGCCGCATCCGCGGCGTCTACCTGCAGGGCAACGAGGCGGTGGCGCGCACGTTCCGGCGCTGGCTGGTGCCGTTCCACGCGCACGGCGCGTCGACGCTGACGCTCGACGACACCGGCGGCACCGACCACCTCGCGTTCCACGCCGTCGGCGTGCCCGGCTTCCAGTTCGTCCAGGATCCGGTCAGCTACAGCACGCGTACGCACCACTCGAACATGGACGTGTGGGACCACGCGGTCGCCGACGACCTGAAGCAGGCGTCGGTGGTCATGGCCGCGTTCGTGTGGCAGACGGCGCAGCGGGACGCGCAGTTGCCGCGGCACGTGCCGCCGCCGCCGCGTCGGCCGCGCAGCGAGGGGGCGCCGGCGAGCCGCTGAACGTCCGCGGATCGCCGCGAACGCGCAGCCGTCGATTGCGCGCGCGCAGGACAGCGCCTAAATGCCTCGCATGCCCGCCTCTGCCGCCCTTCCGGCCGTTCGCCGCGCCGCGCTCGTCTCGGCGCTGGGCGCCACGGCAGCGCTCGCCGGCTGCAACCTGGTGCCGCCCGAACCCGAGCCGTTGCGTGGTCCGGCGCCGCGCACGATCGCGATCTCGCCGGCGGTGCCGGCCGCGTTCGCCGAGCAGCGCACGCTGCTGATGACCGGGCTCTGCGAAGCGCTCGGCGCGCGCGGGCAGCGTTCGATGGCGCTCGCCGTGGTCGAGCAGATGCTGGTCGACGCCGGTGTCGACGCGACGACGGCGACGCCGCAGCAGGTGGCTGCGGCCACCGGCGCCGATGCCGTGCTGGTGCTCGGCGTCGAGCGCTTCGAGTTCGTCGGCGATCGCCCGCTCGACCACGCGGCGTGGGATCTGTCGTGGCGACTGCTCACCGCCGCCGGCGGCACCTTGTGGCGCCGCGAGGCGCGCGGCACCTGGCGTCTGCGCGACGTCGACCAGAGTGATCCGATGCCGGAGCCCGAGGACCAGAACCAACCGACGATGCACCCGATCGGCGGCCCGGCAGTGCCGGTGTTCGACGACGCGATCGACCTGATGTCGTGGCTGCACCGCAGTGCGCTCGCCTACCTGCCGCGCGGCCGCCGCTGAACCCGCTCATGCAACTCGCCGTCTGCCCCTACCCCGGCCTGTCGTTGCAGGCTCTCGCCGTCGACCTGCCGGCCCCGCTCGGCGACGCGCCGAGCCCCGCCTGGCTCGTCGACCTGCTGCGCCGTGACGCGCCCGCACCGGTCGCCGGCAGCGAAGCGCTGCGCACGGCGGTGCGCGATCTGCTGCGGGCGCACGGCTACCGGCCGACGGGGCGCGGCAAGCCGTCGTCGGAGTACCTCGTCGGTGCGGTCGCCGAAGGGCGCCTCGGTTCGATCAATCCGGTCGTCGACGCGGGCAACGTCGCGTCGCTGCACAGCGGGTTGCCGATCAGCGTCGTCGACCTCGAGCGTTGCCGCACCCCGTTGCGCGTCGAGGTGCCGCCAACCGGCAGCAAGTACGTGTTCAACCGCAGCGGCCAGGAGATCGACGTGGGGGGACTGTTGTGCCTCGCCGACGGCGACGGACCGTGCGCCAACGCAGTCAAGGACGCGCAGCGCACGAAGACGTCGCCGACGACGCAGCGGGTGCTGGCGGTGGTGTGGGGCAGTGCGGCGCCGGATGCCGCGCACGCGCCGGCGACGGCGCGCTGGCTCGGCGAACTGTTCGCGCGGCTCGGCGCGCGCGTCCTGCCCGTGGTCGGCGGATGAAGAAGTCGGCGCTGCTGCTGGTCGCCTTGGGGGGCGCGGTCTGGTGGCCGGCCCTGCTCGGCCAGCCGGTCTACGACGATGCGATCAACTTCGAACGGAACCAGGCGCTGCGCGAGTTCGATCTGCCGGCGCTGGTGGCGAGTCCGTTCTTCCGCGAACACCTGAACTACTGGCGTCCGTTCAGTTCCGGCGCGGCGGCGATCGCGTGGCAGGGCGGGTTCGCGTGCGTGCACCTGCTGGCGCTGCTGCTGCATGCCGTGTCGGTGGGCCTGCTGGGGAGCATCGCGCGGCGGCTGGGAGCCGAACCCCGTGTCGCCCTGCTCGCCTCGGCCCTGTTCCTGGTCAGCCCGGTGCTCGCGGAGAGCCTCGGCTTCGCTTCGGCGCTCGGCGACGTGCTCGCCGGTGCATGCCTGCTCGGCGCCGTGGTGGTCGCGATGTCGTCGCGGCCTCTGGGCCCCGTCGGCGTCCCGGTGCTGCTGCTCGCCGCGCTGCTGGCGAAGGAAACCGCCATCGCCATGGTGCCGGTCGTGCTCTGGGTCGCGATCCGCTCCCAGGTGCTTTCGCGCGCGGCGTGGTCGTGCGCCGGGTCGGCGTGCGCCTTGCTCGGCTGGTGGGCGGTGCGCACGTACGTCGTCGGGGTGCCACTCGGGCCCACAGGGGCCTCGGCGTCGTTCGAGCCCGGGGATCGGGCGCTGGGTGCTCTGGAGGTCCTGGGGCGACTGGTCGCCCTGCCGGCGTGGCCTTGGCCGGCGACGCCGTTCGGGGCGCTGGGGAGCGGCGCTGCCGCGTGGTACGTGGGCCTTCTGCTCGTCGTGGCCGCGCTGGTCGCCTGCGCTCGCGGTTGGGCCGCTCGCCTGCGTTGGCAGGTGGCGGCAGCGCTGTTGTTCGCGCCCATCGCCTTGCCGGCGGCCTTGTGGCCGGCACTCGGCGAGTTCCCGGTTCAGGATCGCTACCTCTACGTGCCGGCGGCCGGCTTCGCCCTGCTGGTGGCGCCCTCGCTGGTGCGCCGCTGGTGGGTCGGCCTCGCCGTCGTCGTCCTGTTCGGCGCGTTCGCGCATCGCCAGATCGGCATCTGGCGCAGTCCGCGTGCCTTCGTCGAGCATGGTCTGGCGACGGCGCCCCAGCTCGCCACCGTGCAGGTCATGGCCGGCGACCTCTGGTTGCGCGAGGCTCGCGAGCAGGGGGAGGCGGCGCTGCAGCAGGCCCGCACGCACTACGAAGCCGCCCTTCGCTCGCACTTCCCGGCGCAACCGGCGCTGGCCAGCGAGCGACGGGCCGCCGCCTTCGCGGGGCTCGGATGGTGCGTGAGCTCGTCCTCGGCCACCGTGTTCCCGCGCGACCTGGAACGGGTTCTCGGCTTGTTCCGCCAGAGCCTGATCGAGAAGGAGACGGCGGTGGCGCACGTCGGTCTCGGCGTGGCCCTGGCCCGCTCGCGACGCGATGCGGAGGCCGAGGCCTCGCTGCGGGCCGCGCTGCGGCTGGACGAGCGCTTGCCGGAGGCGTGGTTCAACCTCGGCGTGCTGCAGTTGGAGATCGGCGATCGGTCGGCGGCGCGGCAGTCGTTCGCCGCAGCGCTGCGATGCGACCCCGAGCTCGAGGCCGCGCGCGAACACCTGCGCAGCCTGGGCGGGGTGGGGCGCTGAGCCGCGGTCTCAGAGGCTGAGAGAGCATCCTCTCGAAGCCTCTGCGCGGCTGCGAACGCAGCCGCCAAACATGCTTCTGAGAGGCCGCCTGATTTCTTCTCGGCCTCTCAGGTCGCCATCCAGCGCGCCTGTTCCTCGGCCGCCGTCTTCTTGTAGTCGGGCTTCAGCCGCTCGCGCAGGAACTGCCCGTACAGCGCCTGCAGGATCTCGTGCAGCGCGAACCAGTTCGCCGAACGGTCCGCGGTGCGGTCGACGTCCGACTCGCACTCTTCGCTGTCCTCCGGCAGCTTGACGCTGTTCAGCGTCAGCGTCGGCGCGTCGAGCACGGCGCTCCACTGCCGGCTGCCCTCGGCGATCAGCATGCGCGCCTTGCGCAGGCGGCGGCCCTGGCGCAGGGCGGTGCGCGCTTCGGCGGTGCGCGTCGGCAGGCCGCGGCGCAGCGTCTGCTCGGTCTCGTCGTCGCTGGGGGCCGCGAACGACAGGAAGTCGTCGAGGGCGATGCCGACGACGCGGCCGCCGGGCAGCGTGAACTCGCCGCCGTCCGCCTCCCAGCGGAACCACAGCCAGGTCAGGAACTCCTCGCCGAGGAAGCCGTGCGTGTCGGCGCCGTCTGGACCCTGCGTCATGCGTTGTTCTCCACGGTGGCTTCGTCGTCGGCGTCGATGTGCTTGCGGCGGCGGCTCTCGACGCCGGCTTCGCCCTTCTGCGTGTTCGGCCAGCGCACCGGCTCGCAGCGTTCGAGCTCGTAGCGCGTCTCGTCGTCGAGGCCGGCGCGCAACCCGGCCTGCAGCGGGTTGCTGCGTTCCAGCGCGGCGCCGAAGCTCTCGAAGAACAACTTGCCGAACGCTTCGCGCGCGGCCTTGCTGGTCGCGAACAGCAGCACCGTCTGCTTGTCGTGGAACAGCAGCGCGTCGACCAGCGTGATCGCCGGCAGCACGCGCGGCAGCATCTTCTCGGTCAGGTCGTCCTTGAGCTCGCGCCGTTCGCGGGCCGACAGCTTCTTGCCGCGCGCCTTCTCGGCGGCGTCGCGGTGGATCTGCAGCCACTTCTTCGGCATGGTCTTCTTGTCCATGCGGATGCGCAGCCACGTGCCAGCACCGCCGTCGAGGTCCTCGAGCGCGAACGTCTCGCCGGTCGGGTCGGCGGGGGTGACCCAGCCGATCGACACCTCTTCACTGGCCGCGTTCTCGATGCTGCGGAAGCGCCGGGTCGCCAGCGCCTCGGCGAACGCGGCGTCGGCGGGATGGACGATCTTGCCGTCCCAATGGAATGCGACGACGCCGCCACTCTTGCGGAAGGAAGCCATGACCTGCCCGGGTGTTGCTCGAGGTGGCAGGGAGGAGGCGTCCCTGCGGCGCGTGCGGCAGCGCCGTCGGCGCTGCCGGGTCACCGGCGATCCGGTGGCATGGTGTGTCGGTGCTGGGTCGGCGCCGGTTCGGCGTCGACCGCGCGCTCACTTCGGCGCGTCCGGCTTGTTCTGGACGTCCTTCGGCGGCGTGACGACTTCGGCCTTCTTGACGTCGACGCCCTTCACCGTCTCCGCCTGCATCAGCGCGGCCTTGGTGCGCGCCAGCTGCTGCTCGAGGTCGGCGAAACGCTTCTTGCTGGCCTCGTCGGTGGCGCTGCGGAGCTTCTCGATCTCGGCGGTCAGCTGGTCGATCGTGGCCTGCAGCGTCGTGGTTTCGACCGGCTTGCCGGTCTGCTGCGGGCGGAAGATCTTCGGCAGCAGGCCGAGCGTCGCCTCGTCGCGCGTCACCAGCTGCACCTGGCCGGCCATCGCGGTGTCCAGCACCTGCTGCACCTTGAGCCGGTCTTCGGTCAGCGGCACCAGGATCGCGTCGACCTGCAGCTTGTCGAGTTCGTTGCTGGCGCCCTTCTCGAACGACGCCACCTGCATCACCAGCACCCCGAGCGACGTGCGGATCGGCAGCGTGCGCTCGCCGACCTTGGTCGCGAATGCAGCCTGCTCGATCACCGGCCCGAACTCCGAGTTGCGCGTGATCGTCAGGCGACCCTCCGGCGAGGCGCCGGGCACGACGCCGTGCTTGCGCGCGAGCTCTGCCGGGGCCATGCCGTTGGCGAGGTGCTGCACGACTTCGCCGGCGAGTGCCATCGCTTCGCTGTCCGGGAACGCCGAGCAGGCGACCTCGGTGCGGATCATGTCCATCAGGATGCGCTGCGCGCGCTGGTTGTCGTCGCCGCTGTTCGGCAGCGTGCGCACGTAGTCCATGACGGAGTCGAACTGCGGCCGACGGATCATGTTGCCGTTGACCATCAGCATGCCGTCGCTGCCGAACGCCTCCTTGAGCTCGCTCTCGTTGCCGACGCGCGCGGCGATCGGGCGCACCTGCTCGACGGCGGCGGCCATCTGTTGCGCCATGGTGCCCGCGTCGATCGCGCGCCAGGTCGGCTTGCTCGGCGCGAACTTCTCGGTCAGCAGCGCCTTGGCGCGCGTGGCGCGTTCCTGTGCGTACTGGATCTCCTTCAGCAGCCGATCCTTCTCCTTCTGCAGCGAGGCGGCCTCTTCGGCCGGCGTCGGCTGCGGCTTGTCGGGGTCCTGCTTCGGCGCGGTGGCGGCGCCAGCGGCCGGAGCGCCAGCCGCGGGAGCGCCGGCGGCCGGGGCGCCACCCTGCTGGGCGGCGGCGGTGGCGGCGAGGAACAACAGGGATCCAACGACGAGACGGACTTCCATGGTTCGGTGGGCCCTCGGTTGCGAAGGCGGGGGAGGGATCAAACCGGCCCCGGGTGGGAGGTGCAAGGGGGCGCGGCGGCGGCGGTGGCGCCGGCGGGCCTTGGCAACGGGCGCGGCAGCCGCCGGCGGAAGTGCTCGGCCGCGGCTTCGACGACGTCGGGCAGCATCAGGAACGCGGAGTAGTGACCGAACGGCACGGTGAACCGCTGCGGCCGACCGAGTGCCTCCCACAGCAGGTCCTGGTGGCGGGGCGGCACGACGGTGTCGAGCGCGCCGGAGACGAACAGCACCTTGTCGGTCGCCACGGCGTGCGCCGTCCGCAGCGGTTCGTGGCGGAGGTTCTGCAGCACGTCCTGGCGCACGTGGTCGTCGCCGACGCCGTCGGCCGCGTGCCGCCAGTGGCGCCAGCGCTGCACGCGGTTCTCGCTGCTGGTGACGACCAGGTCGGCGACGTCGCCGCCGGACAGGCAGATGGCCACTGCCGCGAGGTCGGGTTCGGTCGCGGCGACCGCGGACGCCACCATGCCGCCGAGCGAGATGCCCATCACGCACAGCGCCGACGGTGGCCGATCGCTCGCGCGCAGCCAGGACAGCAGCAGGCGCTGGTGCAGCACCGTGCGGTGGAACAGGTGCTCGAGCTCCGGCCCGCGCTGCGGCTCCTTCATGGCGCTGGCGACGCGTTTGCACAGCGCCACGTCGAAGCCGCGGTCGAGCAGTTCGCTGGCGACGGTGACCATCAGGTCCTCGCCGCCGGCGAGGATCGGCACCAGCAGGATCATCGGCGGCGCTTCGTGATGGCCGCTGTGCGTGCGCCACAGCGAGAAGTGCACCCGTTCGCCGAGTCCCTGCAGTTCGCCGACGAAGCGGCCGTCGTCGGCGTGTTCGCCGTGCACCAGTTCCGGCGGCGGCACCACGCGCGGCTCGGCGACCTCGGGCGGGCACGGCAGCAGTGGGCGAGGCATCGCCGGCGGCGTGGTCGTCGTGCACGCGGGCAGCAGGGCGGCGGCGAGGGCGAGCAGGAGGGTGGGCGGGCGGACCATGCGCGGCGCGAGCGTAGCGGCGGTGGTGGCTTGCGGCGGCGGTTCGTCGCTTCGTCCGGTCAGAACACGTGCACGACGTAGAGCACGATGCCCGGCGCGCCGTCGATCGGCGATTCCAGCAGCGAATACAACGGCGAGCGGTTCAGGAACTCCATGTCGTCGCCGATCGACAGGTGGTAGCTGGTCAGCCCCGCCGGCTGGTAGTGCAGGTCGAAGCGAACGGCGACGTCGCCGGTGTCGTAGTCGGTGCGCGCGCGCAGTTCGGCGGCGAGCGCCTCGGTCAGCGCGATCTGGCAGCCGAACTTGCCGATCTGCTGGCTGCTGCCGATGCGGAACCCGGCGCGGCTCAGCATCAGCTCGACCGGGTCGTCGAGGTCGTCGAGGTGCAGGCGGACCGAGACGCGCGTGCGCGAACTGCCGCCGTCGCGGTTCTGCGGTTCGGACAGCGGCAGGTAGTCGGCGCGGAAGCTGGCGAAATCGGTCTCGAGTTCGCGTGCGATCGGCAGGCGGCGCAGCAGCTGGCGGAACGGCTGCTGGAGCAGCCGCGGGCCGTGCTTCTGCAGCCATTCCTCCTGGTCGGCCAGCAGCATGTCCTCGCCGACCAGCAGCGTGCTGCGTTGCTCGTCGGGCAGGTAGAAGTCGAGCAGCGGGTTGCCGCCGGTGCGGCGCACGCGGCGCTGGTCGTTGCGCACGAGGTCGATCAGGAAGTGCAGCGTCTCGCGTTCGATCGGGTCGTGGATCGCGTCGAGGTCGATCGAGGTCAGCACGTGGGTGCGGATGGCGTCGACGTCCTCGCGGCGCCGCGGCGCGCTGTCCTCGGCGAACCGCGGCAGTGCCTTCGGCGCCTTCGGCGTCTCGACGCGCGGTTCGCCTGGGCCCTGCAGGCGTTCGTCGGGCGGCAGGTGCTCGATGCCGATGCGCAGCACGGTGCCGCGCGGCAGGACGTCGGCCAAGGGGCCTGGCGGCGGCGCCGGAACGGCGACCGGAGGCATGGGTGACGGGCGAGCCGGTGCGACGCAGCCGGCCAGCACGCACCCGAAGATGCCGAGCACGAACCTCACGACACGGACCTCGAACAAAGAACGCGAGCGACGACGGCCGCAGCATCGGAAGAGCCCCGCTCGTCGCTGGACTCCGGTCGCACGACGGCCTGGGTTCTCTCTAGCTCCGTGTCTTCGCCAGGTTGCAGCACGCGCGCAGCGCTACGTTGCCATGGGCGCCAGGCGGCCAGCGTTGCCGCGGCCGATCGGTTTCGTCCGTCCGCGGGACCGTCTCGCGGTGGGACGAACTGCGCGCGCGACCGCGGTCCCGTCGTGGACCGCGGTGCGGCTCACTGGCCCAACGCGCGGCGGCGCAGGCCGTCGGCGGGCTGGAAGCGCGGCGCCATCGCGCGCGCCAGTTCGTCGAGTGCGGCGGTGATGTTGGCGAGGCCTTCGCGGCGCGCGAACTGCGTGATGCCGCCGGTGAACGGCGGGAAGCCGATGCCCATGACGAGGCCGAGGTCGAGGTCGCGTTCGTCCTGCACGATGCCTTCGTCGAGGCAGCGGTAGGCCTCGTCGACCAGCGGGTAGATCAGCCGCTGCACCAGCTCCGTGCGCGACGCGGTGCGTGGCGGCACGCCGCGCTGCTGCATCAGCTGGGCGACCACGGCGCGGCCCGGCCCCGGGCTCTTGCCGTCCTTGCCGTAGATGCCGCCGCCGGTCTTCTGGCCGAGCGCCTTCGCCGCGACCATCGCCGCGAACAGCTCGCACGGCACCATGCGCTGCGGGAACGCGGCCTGCATGACGGCGCTGACCTTGGCGGCGACGTCGAAGCCGACCTCGTCGATCAACCGGCACGGGCCCATCGGCATGCCGAAGTCGAGCATCGCCTGGTCGATCGCCTCCGCGCTGGTGCCTTCGAGCAGGAGGCGCGCGGCTTCGTTCAGGTACGGCGCGAGGCACCGGTTGACCAGGAAGCCCGCGGTGTCGGCGGTGACCACCGGGAACTTGCCGAGGCGCACCGCGAGGCGGCACGCGGTGGCGACGGTGGCGTCGTCGGTGTCGCGGCCGCGGATCACTTCGACCAGCGGCATCTTCTCCGGCGGGTTGAAGAAGTGGATGCCGACGACGCGGCCGGGCTTCGGCAGCTTCGAGGCCATCGCCGTCACCGACAGCGAGCTGGTGTTGGTCGCCAGCACCGCCGTCGCCGGCAGGCCGCGCGCCACCGCTTCCGCCATCAGCTTCTGCTTGACCGCGAGGTCCTCGACCACGGCTTCGAGCCACAGGTCGGTGTCGCCGAGCTGGCCCCAGTCGGTGCCGACGGCGAGGCGATCCTGGATCGCCGTCGCTTCGTGCGGCGCCAGGTGGCCGCGCTTCAGCCGCTTCTTCAGTTCCTGCTGCAGGCGACCCTTCGCGCGCGCGAGCGGCGCCAGGTCGACGTCGCACAAGCGCACGCGCAGGCCCTTCTCGGCCAGCTGGCCGGCGATGCCCGCACCCATGACGCCGCCGCCGACGACCAGCGCGCGCTGCAGGTCGCGCGCACCGTCCTGCTTGCCGAGGCGCTTGCTGCGCTCGGTCAGGAAGAACAGGTGCACGAGGCCCTTGCTGACCGGCGTCACGATCATCTCGCCGAGCGCCTTGGCCTCGGCGGCGAAGCCGCGGTCCTCGGCCTTGGTGAACGCGTCGACGCAGCACTGCAGCGCCGCGCGCGGGGCCGGGTAGAAGCGCGCCTGGCCCTGCCGCAGCGCCTTCTCGGCCGCGCGCACGGCGAGGGCGCGCAGCGGCGTCCTGCTGAGCCAGAACGCGGCGCCGCGCAGCTGGCGTTTCGGCGCCTTGCGCCCGGCGGCGATCCGCTTGTCGAGTTCCTCGCGCGCGGCGCGCAGCAGCTTCGCCGACGGCACCAGGCGGTCGACGACGCCCTGCTTCAGCGCCTGCTTGCCGCGCAGCAGCTTGCCGTTCAGGATCAGGTCGAGGGCCTTCGGCAGGCCGACCAGCCGCGACAGGTTCTGCGTGCCGCCGAAGCCCGGCAGGATGCCGAGCTTGACCTCGGGCAGGCCGATCTGCGTCGCGGCGTGGTCGCTGGCGACGCGCACGTCGCAGAAAAGCGCCAACTCGAGGCCGCCGCCGAGGCACGGGCCCTCGATCGCGGCGACGACCGGCACCTTCAGTCGCTGCAGGCGCTGGAAGATCGAGCGACCGCGCACGGCCGCGGCTTCGCCGTCCTCGACGCGGGTGATGCTCTGGATCAGGCCGACGTCGGCACCGGCGCAGAACATGCCCGGGCCGGGGCCGGTCAGCAGCACGCCGCGCACGCGGGCGTCGCCGGCGAGCTGCTGCAGGATCGCGTCGAGCGACTCGAGCCGTTCGCGCGTCAGCGTCACCATCGCCTCGTCGGCGCTGCCCAGGCGCAGCAGGGCGATGCCGTCGGCGTCGATGGTGCACAGGGCGAGGCCGCGCGCGAGATCGGCCGCGGCGTCGGCGGCGGGACGGTCGTTCTTGGTGGTGGTCATGCAGCCTCCAGCACGACGGCCTGGCCCTGGCCGCCGCCGATGCACAGCGACGCGAGTCCGTGGCGCTTGCCGCGCGCGCGCAGTTCGTGGGCGAGCGTCAGCACGAGGCGGGCGCCCGAGGCGGCGATCGGGTGGCCGAGTGCGATGGCGCCGCCGTTGACGTTCAGCTTGTCGAGGTCGACCTGGCCGATCGCGTCGGGCAGCGAGAGCACGCGCCGGCAGTAGTCGGCGTCGGCGAACGCGCGTACGCAGCCGAGCACCTGCGCCGCGAACGCCTCGTTGATCTCCAGCAGGTCGAGCTGGTCGAACGACAGCCCCGCAGCGGCCAGCGCCTTCGGCGTCGCGTGCACGGGGCCGAGGCCCATCGTCGCCGGCGACAGCGCCGCGGTCGCGGTGCCGCGCACGATCGCCAGCGGCGGCAGGCCGAGCTGCTTGCTGCGGGCCAGCGACATGCACAAGAGCGCCGTGGCGCCGTCGGTGATCTGGCAGGCGTTGCCGACGGTGACGTCGCCTTCGCGCTTGTCGAACACCGGCTTCAGCTTCGCCAGCGCCTGTTCGGTCTGTTCGGCGCGCACGCCGTCGTCGGCGACCACCGCTTCGCGGAAGTCCGGACCCGGCACGAACGGCACGCTCTCGCGCGCGAAGCGCTGCGCCTGCTGCGCCGCGGCGGCGCGGCGGTGGCTCTGCAGCGCGAACGCGTCCATCGCCGCGCGGTCGATGCCGAACTGGCGTGCCACGCGTTCGGCGGTGTCGCCCATCAGCATGCCGGTGGTGGGGTCGGTCAGGCCTTCGACGATCGACAGCCGCGGCTTCAGCGCGCGCGGGCGGAACGACAGCAGCGCCTTCGCCTTCTGCCACGCCGAGCGGGCCTTGCCGAGGCGCGTGAAGAAGCGCACCAGCTCGGGGCCCATCAGCAGCGGGAAGTTGCTCATCGACTCGGCGCCGCCGACGAGGAACACCTCGCCCTGGCCGGCGCGCAGCCGCTGCTCGGCGGCGAGCACCGACTCCATGCCGGACGCGCAGTTGCGCATCACGGTCACCGCCGGCGTCGTCTCCGGCAGCCCGGCGCGCAGCGCCGCCACGCGCGCGACGTTGGCCTCGCGCGCGTCGGGGCCGGCACAGCCGAGGATCACCTCGTCGATCGCCGGTGGGCGGATCGGCGTGCGATCGAGCAGTTCGCGGAACACGTGCGTCGCCAGGTCGGCGGCGGACGCGCCCTGCATGGCGCCACCCGCCTTGCAGAACGGGGTGCGCACGCCGGCGACGATCGCCAGGGTGCGGGACGGGTCGTTGTGGTCGTTCATGCCTTGGGCCTGCTGTCGACGAACCGCTTCTCCTTCATCTCGGTCTCCATGCCGATCTTGCGCAGCATCGGCTCGAGGCCGAGGAACTCGACGCGGTTCGGGGTGATCTCGAGGCGCGTGTGGAACAGTTCGCGCACGCGCGCGGCGGCGGTGTCGCTCGCGCTGCCTTCGCGCAACGCCAGGTGCACGGTCATCTCGTCGACCTCGAGCGGGTCGTCGTCCTTCTTGCGCAGCTCGATCTGCCACTCCTCGACCTCCGGCATGCTGCCGAGCAGCACGGCGCAGTCCTCGAGGTTGACCAGCGTGCCCTTCACCTTCAGCAGCTGCAGGTCCTTCAGGCTCGACTCGCGCGTCAGGTCGCTGCTGATGCGCGGCACGGTGCGGCCGCAGTGCGGGCACGGTTCCCAGCGCAGGCCGCCGCGCACGAGGTCGCCGGTGCGGTAGCGGAACACGGTGCTGGCGCGCGCGTGCAGCGGCGTGAACACCAGTTCGCCGTCGCTGCCCTCGGGCAGCACTTCGCCGGTGCGCGGGTCGACGACCTCGAAGATCGCGAGGTCCGGATACAGGTGGTAGCCGGTGTAGGCGTTGTCCTTGGTCGGGCACTCGGCGAACGCCATGCGCGCCTCGGTGAAGCCGTAGGTGCCGAAGATGCGCACGTTGCGCGCGCCGACCTCGCCGAGCAGCACCTGCAGCTTGTCCTTCATGCCCGGTGGCACGCGTTCGGCGCCGAGCACGACGCAGCGCAGCGACGACAGGTCCATGCGTTCGGCCGCCGCCCGCCGCAGCAGGTGGTAGACGTAGCCCGGCACGCCGATCAGCGCGTCGGCCTTCAGGCGCGACATCGCGCGCAGGTCGCCGCTGCTGCCCATCACCTTGCCGCCGCCGGTGGACAGCACCATCATCCCGGCCGCCTGGCCGGCGAAGAACACCTGCCAGAAGGCGAGGTGCGGCGCGTACGGGAAGATGTTGGCGACGCGGTAGTCGGGCTCGAGGCCCATGACCTCGATCAGGCGGCCGCCGGTCTCGCGCAGGTTGCGCAGGTCGTGCGGCGAGTAGAAGAACGGCACCGGCTCGGCCGAGCGGCCGGTGGTGAACGTCATGAAGCACGGCGCGTACTCGTCGCGGATGCGCGCCTTCACCGCCGGCGCGCCCTGGGTCCACTTCTGCCACAGCAGGCCGAGCTTGCGTCCGAGCGGCCACGCCCGCTTGATCGACGCGGCGTCGGGCTGCAGCACGAACTGCTTGAAGCGCTGCGGATCCTCGGCCGTCGGCAGCAGGTCGCGCTTGCTGGTGAGCGGCAGCCGCTGCAGGTCGTCGACGCTGCGGATCTGTTCGGGTCGCACGCCGGCGCGATCGAACAGGGCCCGGTAGAACGGAGAGAACGGGTAGAGCTGCTCCCGCACGTACTGCTGCAGCAGGTGCCCTTGCAGCGCGCGTTGTTCCGCGCGCGGCATGCGTTGCAGGCGTTGCCAGCCGATCATGGTGCGCGTCCCTCGTGGTTCGTGGGTACCGGTGTCCTCAGTACCTAGTTGTCGGCTGCGCGCGGTTGCAGGCTTCAGGCAACCTCGGCCGCCAGCCGATCTAGGAGGAGACATCGGCGCTCCGCGAGCAGTCCGTTCGCGGTCGTCGACGAGCACGCCGTGAGAACGCCGCATCCGCACCCGGCTCCGCCTCATGATGTGGGTGGCGGCGCCCTGCCGCACCCGCGCGGGGAGTCCGCGTCGAACGCGCCGGCGGGGCGATCGCGGCGCACGGTGCTGGTGCTGGGCGGCGGCGGCATGCGCGGCTTCTGCCACATCGGCATCGTGCGCGCACTCGAGCGGCTCGGGCTGCAGGTCGACGAAGTCGTCGGCACCAGCATGGGCGCGGTCATGGGCGGACTGTTCGCCGCCGGCAACGACAGCCACCGCATGGAGACCGCGGCGGCCGAGATCTCGCTGAAGGACTTCTTCCGGCTGAACCTGCTGAAGTTCCTCGTGCGCGGCTACCGGCACCCGTCGGTCTACAAGGGCCGCACGTTCCACGAACTGCTGCGCCGCTGGCTGCCGCACGCGTCGTTCGCGGCGATGCAGCGGCCGTTCTTCTGCAACGCCTTGTCGCTGACGACCGGCGCCTCGCGCTTCTTCGGCCTGCCCGGCGCCGACTCGGTGCCGGTCGCCGACGCGGTCTACGCCAGCGCCTGCCTGCCGACGATCTTCGAGCCGGCCCCGATCGACGGCGACCACTACGTCGACGGCGGCATGACCGAGACGCTCGGCCTGCGCATCGCCCGCGCGCGCGCCGCCGACCTCGTCATCGCCGTCGACCTGTCGCACCGCGACCAGCACCAGGAGACGCCGTTCCGCGCCAGCCTGCCGCACATCCTCTTCCAGACCTACGAGGTGATGGGGCAGGCGCTGAACGAGCACAACCTGCACCGCTACGTCGACGATCGCACGGTGCTGATCAAGCCGAAGGTCAGCCACCTCGGGCTGCTCGACATGCCCGACGTGAAGGAGATCGTGCGCATCGGCGAACGCGAGGCGCTCGAGGTGCTGACCACGCACCCGCTGACGCGCTACCTGTGCGACCCGAACGTCGTCGCCGAAGAGGACCGCATGGTGGCGCGCCCGCGCGACCACGTCGTGCTCGACGTCGACATGAACGCCTGCATCCACTGCGGCATCTGTGCGGCGACGTGTGCGACGTCCGGCTACGCCGCGGTGCCGCTCGGCTCCGTCGTGCGCAAGCTGCACAACTACGAGTGCACGCGCGACATGGCCTGCGAGCGCAACTGCCCGACGGGCGCGATCCGGTTGCAGAACCTGTAGGTTTTCGGCGAGGTCCCTGTGGTCCTCTGCCCCGTGTCGCCACTCGCCACATGCGGAAGCGCACAGGTCGCAGCGTTGGCGGCGAGTTGGCGCGCAGAAGCGCCTGCCCCCACTTGGCGCGCCGTGGCTACCATGGCGCGATGCCGGCTCTAGAGACCGCACTGACCATGGTGGCATCCGTGGGGGATCCCTGTGAGTGAACAGCTGGACCACGCTGGCCACGGACCATCCAAAGTCGTGGTTGGGGCTGGCCTGCTGCATGGCAGTGCGCCTGAGGGTGACGACTGCGTGTTGCATGGGTGGATCGGCGACGGCGAAGTTCGTCTCGTCGGTCCGTGGATCCCCGAGGTGTTCCGGCCCTTCGGTGGAGAGCTCCTGTGCACCGAGGCCGGGCTCGATCGACTTGTCGAGATCGGCGCATGCGGCAGGGGTGGTGAGCGGGAGATCGCGGTTGTCGTCGCCGATGGCGGGGTCGGCGACGCTGCCGCTTGCCTCTCGTCTCGGCGGCTACGCATGTCCTTCCGCCTGCTTCGCGAGACCTTTGCGCGAAGGCCCAAGTCCACTCGCAGGGTCTACGCGCCTCACGTTCCGACGATCGAGTGTGATCTCGCGTTCGAGCGACACGAGGGCATCGAGGTTGCCGTGACTCGCCCGCGCGCTGTCGGGAACGTCGCCTTGGGCTGGTTGGTGAAGGACGGAGATCGGTCCTTCGGTTGCGGGATGATCCCACGACTGTGGATCGCGGATGGCCTGTGGAGTGAGTTGTGTCGCCTCTACCCTGGTTGGTTCAGAGTCAGCAGGACCGGGCTGGAGCAGTCGTGACGAGGGCTGTTGCCGGCCCTGCGGCTGACTGGACTTGGACGACGCCACAGAACCTCGCTGCCCAACGGCCACCACATTCCTCTTCGTGGTGCTTCGGTTCGGCAACCGGTATTTGCCGAGAGCTACCGTCGCACGGACCGTCGGGCCTGGCTCTTGATCCTCACCAGGTCGAGCGGGATCGCAGCCCCACTGGTCTCCCCGACGAGAATTGCCTCGCGTAGCGCCTGCAGGCGTCCCTCTCGCGCCTCGAGAAGTCGCAGACCAGCGCGAATCACCTGCACAGCACTCGGGTAGCGCCCTGCCGCGACCTGCGCGGCGACGAAGGCTTCGAAGTGGGCGCCCAGAACGACGGATGTTGGCTTCGGCATCGCTGGTTCCTGCGATCTGCGTTTGGACCGACGTCTCGCAGTCGGGTCAAGGTTGGGGGCGCTCCTGCGGCCCGCGCAGCCTCCGCCTTGCCTCGTCCCCACCGCCAGCCATGATCCGGCGATGAACCGGGATCGCTACCGCGGCTGCCTGCTCGGCCAGGCCCTCGGTGACGCGCTCGGCTTCGCGGTCGAAGGGCAGCCGCCGCAGGTGTGCACGCTGCAGCTGCAGGCGCTGCGCGAAGGGCGACCGCTCGGGCGCGAGCCGTTCGGGTTCGGGCAGTACACCGACGACACCCAGCTGGCGCGCGAACTGGCCCTGAGCCTCGCCGACTGCAACGGCTTCGACCCGGTCGATCACGCGCGACGGCTCGCGGCGATGTTCACCGAGCAGCGCATCGTCGGCCGCGGCAAGGCCACCGAGAACGCCGCGCGCCGTCTGGCCGCCGGTGTGCCGTGGCACGAAGCGGGCGAGCCGCCGCCGCAGGCGGGCAACGGCAGTGCGATGCGCGCGGCGCCGGTCGGCTTGTGGTACCACGCCGATCCGCGCGAACTGGTCCGCGTCGCCGTCGATCAGGGCCGCACGACGCATCGCGATCCGCGCGCGTCGGCTGGCGCGGTCGCGATCGCGGGAGCGGTGGCATTGGCGCTGCGCGGCGACGACGCGAGCGGCGCTGGCCGTGCGCTCGATGCCGCGGCCTTCTGCCGCACGCTGGCAGGTTGGGTCGGGTCCGTCGACGCAGGCTTCGGCGAGGCGGTGGCGGCGCTGCCACGCTCCGTGGCGAGCGATCCGCTGCTCGCCTTGTCGACCATCCAGTCGAGCGGCAAGGACTTCGACGATCGCTGGCCCGGCATCTCGCCGTTCGTCGTCGGCAGCGTGCTGTGGAGCCTCTACGCGTTCCTGCGCTCACCGGACGACTTCCAGGCGGCGATGGTGCTGGCGATCGGCGTCGGCGGCGACGTCGACACCACGGCGGCGATGACCGGCGCGATCGCGGGGGCGCGGCTCGGCGCAGCGGCGTTGCCGAGCAAGCTCGTGCGGCAACTGCAGGATCAAGGGACGTGGCGGCACGGCGAACTGTCCAAGCTCGCCGACCGGCTGCACGCGGCGCGTGGGGGCTGAGCGATGCGCATGCGATTCTTCTTGCCTCTGCTGGCCGCGGCGTTGGCGATCGTGCTCCTGCTCGCGTGGTCCTGGCTCGCCGCGCCGGTTCCCGACCGCGCCGCGAACGCTCCCTCGCTGGTCGGCGGTGCCGTGCGCGCCAGCGCGTCGTCGGCGATCGCGCCCGAGCGGGGCCCCGAGCGCAGCGAGGCGATCGCGCCCGCGGCGACGTTCCGCATCGTCGTCGTCGATGCGGCGCGGCGGCCCATCGTCGGTGCCGTCGTGCTCGCGTGGTGCGAGGGCGACTTCGCCGTCGCCGAGCATGCAACCGACGCCGACGGTGCGATCGTCGTGCCGGCACGCGAGGCGAACGGCGGCCTCGTCGCCATCGCGGGCGACGGCGCTTTCGGCGTCGCGCACCCTGTTGCCTGGCGCGGCGAGCACACGCAAGTCCTCAGCGACGGCGCGGCGTTGACCGGCGTCGTGCTCGTGGCAGGGCAGCCGGCCCCCGCGGGCCTCCGGCTGCGGCTGACCACGACCGACTTCGGGTTGCCGGCGTCGGCTCCAAATGCCCTGCGCACGCGCCTCGCGGCACTCGCCGGCGAGCGACGGATCGTCACGGCGGCGGCAGGAACGTTCGCGGCCAAGGGCTTGCCGGCCGGGTGGCACGGCACGCTGGAGGCGCCGGCGGGGCACTGGTTCGTGGCGGCCGATGCCGGAGTGCGCACGCCGCGTTGGTTGCGTTCGTTGTCGCCCGGCCACCTCGTCGTCGACCTCGTGCGTTTGCCGTCGGTGCGCGGGGTCGCGCGGTGGACGGACGGCACGCGGGTGACGCATGGTTCCATCGGCGTCCAGGCGGAGATGGCGGGCGGCACCAACGTGGGCGGGGACGCCGCGATCGATCCCGATGGCCGCTTCGTCGTCGGTCTGGCTCCGGGGATCGTCGGCGAAGAAGACGCCTGGATGCGGGCGCCGTCGTATCCGGCGTTCGTGCGCGGCACGTTGTGGTGCGGCGGCGTGCCGGGGCTCGTCGAGACCGTCGAGATACCGCTTGGCGCGAATGCGTTGGTCGACGAAGTCGAAGTGGTGCTGACGCTGGCGCCGCGTGTGCACTTCGTCGTCTTCGATTCCGTCGGCGCGCCGATCGCCGGGGCGCGGGTCAGCGTCGACGGCAGCGAGCCGACGGATGCTGCGGGTCGTTCGTTCTACCGCGGCAAGCCGCCGCGCCTGGTCGGTGCGCCGCGGCACGCGGTCGTGCCGGCGACGCCGGTGGGCGGCGACGGCAACGAGGCCTCGCCGTTCCGGTTCGTGCTGCCGCCCCGGAACGAGCTCGCGATCGAAGTGGTCACCGCCCATGGCCCGGCGCCGGCGGGCCTCGAGGTCGAACTGCAGACCGGTGCGCTGCTGTTCGCTGGACGACAGTCGTGGTGGCCGCTGCACGGCGCCTTCGGCGGCAGCGAAGGGCAGTGTGGCGAAGATGCGCAGCGGAGATACAGGGTGTCTGCTACGACCGACGTACGCGGACGCATTGCGTTCCACTCGCTCGAGCCGGGGACCGTGGGGCGCGTCGCCGTGTTCGATCGCCTCGGCTCGGAGCTGGGGCAGGCCGAGTTCGAGTCGCCGGCGTTCGGGGGGAGTGCCATGGTCGCGGTCCGCCTCGACGCGGAACTCGTGCGCGTGCGTGGGCAGGTCGTGCGTGCGGACGGCGTGCCGTTGGCGGGGGCCGAGGTGTGGTTGCACGGACCGGGACCACGGGGCGCGATTGTGTGGGCCGACGCCGACGGACGTTTCGAAGCGAGGTGCCGTCGGTTGCCCGAGCCCACGGACCTGCGCGTGCAGCTGCCTGGCTACGCGCTGGAACGTCGACGCGACGTGCTGCGCGGCGACGGCGACCTCGGCGTGATCCAGTTGCTGGCGGGGCGAACGATCACCGTGCGCGTGGTCGACGAAGCGGGGGCGCCGGTCGACCTGTTCGCGCAGCCGGCGGGCCACGAGCCCGTCCAGCAGCAGAACCTCGGCGGCGGTGTCTGGCGCTGGCCCGACATGCCGAACGAAGTGGTCTTCTACGCGCAGGTCTCCGGCCGCCGCTTCGAAGCGTTCGCCGGACCTGGCGTCGACGAGGTCGTGCTGCGCGCGACGCAGGTGGCGAGAGTCTGGGCGCCGGCGGCGCCGCTGCCAGCAGAGGTCGGCGTCGAACCTCACGCTGCGTGCATCCTGCTGCACCGCGCAGACGACAGGGCACCGTGGACCGGGCGCCTCCTGTTCGGGAACGAGGGTTTCGGGCTGTCGGTGCTGCCGGGCCGCTACCGCGCGGAGCTGGCTCGCATCGAGCATGCGGCGGACGGCTCCTGGCATCCCGTTCCGCTCGGCATCACGCGCGACCTCGAACTGTCGGCCGGCCAGACCGTCGCGATCCGGTTCTGACGGAAGCCTGCGCGCGAACGGCGCGCCGCCGAGCGGACCGCGTCAGGTTCCGGGCCCCGCGCCGTCGTCGCGCGCGAGGTGCCGCGCCAGCACGGCGAACACCACCAGCGCGCCGAGCGTCGGGCCATGGAACACCTGCCACCACAGCGACAGCGAGCCGATCAGTCCGCGGTGCGGCAGCAGCTCGCCGATCACCAGGGTGACGACGGCGACGTTCGCCCAGCGCCGTCGACGCACGTCCTGCAGCGCCAGCAGCGCCGTCGGCCACAGCCACCAGTAGTAGTGCCGCCAGGTGTGCGGCGAGACCAGCAGCATCGCGATCGCGACCAGGCTCGTCTCCTGCACTGCCCGCAGCGGCGTGAGTGGCGCGCGTCGGCAGGTCCAGGCGACCGCCACCAGCACCAGGCCGACGGCGACCAGCACGAGGGTGCCGCCGTGCGCGGCGAGCGGCGTGTCGCCGAGGAAGTTCCGCACGCCCTGCCAGTCGCGCTGCTGTGCCGTCGACTTCACCTGGCTCGCGTAGTGCGGCGTCACCGTGGCGAGCACCAGCGGCGGCAGCCCCTGGTAGCGCTCGTTGTATTCGCCGAACGCCTGGTCGGCGCGCAGCATGGCGACGAAGCCGCGGTACTGGGCGAGGCCGTGGCTCGGCCCGAGCCACGCCAGCACGGCGCCGTTCGCCAGCAGCAGGCCGAGGGCGCCGCCGAGCAGGCAGCGCCACTGCCGGCGCCAGAGGGCCCAGCACAGCAGCACGATCGGGATCAGCTTGATCGAGACGCCGAGGCTCCAGATCGCACCGGCGAGCAGTGGCCGGCGCGGCAGCGCGCGCAGGCCGAGCAGGAACAGCCACACCAGCAGCACGCCGGTCTGGAAGTAGAGGAAGTTCAGGTGCAGCGTCGGCAGCAGGACCGCGGTCGCCAGCAGCGGCGCGTGCCGCCGCAGTGGTTCGGGGTGGTGGGCGAGCAGTTGGCGACCGAGGTGCAGCGTGTGCAGCAGGGCCGCGATCGTCAGCAGTCCGAACACCACCGCGGTCGCCGGGGCGCCGAAGCCGACCAGCGGCTGCAGCAGCAGCTCGAAGAACGGCGCCTGCTTGCTCGGTGGTTCGGCGCCGCCCGCGGTGTGCGCGAAGTACAGGTCGCGGCCTTCGCGCATGCGCAGGGCACAGCGGTAGAACGTCTCGAAGTCGCCAGCCTGCAGCCCGCGGTCGAGGTCTTCGAGCTGGCCGGGCGGTCGTTTCGCGATGTGGTTCGCCTGCCGCACCGTCATCGCCACGCCGTAGGCGGCCAGGGCTGCGCCGAACCAGCGGTCGCCGTGGGTGCGCAGCGACTGCAGCCAACCGCTCCGGTCCATTGGCGCGCACTACAGCCCGACCCGCGGCTGCGAACAAGGCAGCAGCAGCAGCGCCTGCGCGCCGAGGAACGGCGGGAAACTGGTGGAGCTTGTGCACCACGCGCCTTTCGATCCCGTTCGCCCCGACGGTTCGCGCCGTCGTTCGGCCACTGGGCGCCCCTGCCCGGTCCTGCTGTCGCGACGCGACGGCGACCTGCCACCACCCCGGCATCACGCCCCGCCGGCATGAAACTCTCGACCACGCTCCTGCTCGTTCTCGTCGGCGGCCTCGCTGCCACCGCCGTCTGGATGGCCCTGAAGCCGCTGCCTTCGACCAAGGTGGTCACGACCAAGGTCGAACGGCTCGCCCGGCTGCGCTCGGTGGTTACGGCTTCGGGCGAGATCCGCGCCAAGGAGTTCGTCGACATCCAGGCCGAGGTGACGGGCGTCATCCAGGACCTGAAGGTGCGCGAGGGCGACAGCGTGAAGGCCGGCGACGAACTGCTGCGGCTCGAGGACCTGCAGCTGAAGGCCGAGGAGGCGTCGGCGGTGGCCCAGGTCGGCGCCAGCGAGGCCGAGGTGCAGAACAGTGCGGTCGGCGTGCAGACCGCCGAGGCGAGCCTGGCCGCCGAGCACAACGCGCTGGCCAACGCCCGCATCGAGAAGGAACAGTCGCAGACGTCGGCGGACCGCGCCCGGGCGTCGTTCCAGCGCAAGCAGGAGCTGCACCAGAAGGGGCTGATCGGCAGCGAGGAGTTCGAGGTCAGCGCCGCCGAGGCGCGGCTGGCCGAGCAGCGCCTGCAATTCGCGACGGCCCGCATCACCCAGGCCGAGGCCGGCGTCAAGGTCGCCGAGACGCGCGTCGCCGCGGCACAGGCCGGCCTGGCGGCGTCGAAGCAGCGGCTGGCGTCGGTGCGGGCGGCGTTGGCCCGCGCCAGCGACATGGCCAGCAAGACGGTGCTGCGTGCCCCGCTGTCGGGCCTGATCACCAAGCTGAACGTCGAGAAGGGCGAACGCGCCGTGCCCGGCATCCAGAGCAACCCGGTCGCCACGCTGATGACGATCGCCGACATGTCGGTCATCGAAGCCGAGATCCGCGTAGCCGAAGCCGACATCGTCGAGGTCGCGATCGGCGCGCCCGCCGAGGTCGAGGTCGAGGCGATGCGCGACGTCAAGCTGGTGGGCAAGGTCACCGAGATCGGCCAGAGTCCGATCCAGGAGGCCTCGGCGAGCAGCAGCCAGAACCAGCAGAGCAAGGAGTTCAAGGTCGTCGTGCGGCTGATCGATCCGCCGGCGACGCTGCGGCCGGGCTTCACCGCCAACGCGCGCATCACCACGGCGGAGCGCCGCGACGTGCTGGTGGTGCCGTTCCAGGCGCAGACCGCGCGCGAGCTCGAGTTCGACGAGAAGGGCGCCTACGTGCCGCCGCCGGAGCCGAAGGAAGGCGACAAGGAGCGCGTGCCGACCGCCGCCGAGCGCCAGCGACGCAAGGAGACGAAGGGCGTGTTCGTGCGACGCGACGGCCGTGCCCGCTTCGTGCCGGTGACGTTCGGCGTCATCGGCGAGACGCAGGACGTCGAGGTGCTGGCGGGCCTCGCCGAAGGCGACGAGGTGATCACCGGCCCGAACTCGGCGCTGCGCACGCTGAAGGAGTGGGATCGCATCGAACTCGACGAGGATCGCATGGGATCCGCCCTGGCGCCCGCCGAGCGCTGAGCGCCCCGATGAGCGTCCCGAGGAGCGAGCCGATGAGCCAGCCGCCGAGCGACGACGACGTCATCCGCACCGAGGCGCTGACCCGTTCGTACGCGATGGGCAGCACGACCGTGCACGCGCTGCGCGGCGTCGACCTGGTGATCCGCCGCGGCGAATACGTCGCGATCATGGGCCCGTCGGGCTCCGGCAAGTCGACGCTGATGAACCTGATCGGCTGCCTCGACACGCCGACCAGCGGTGAGTACTGGCTGTCGGGCCAGCCGGTGGCACAGCTGCACCAGGACCAGCTCGCGCGCATCCGCAACAAGGAGATCGGGTTCGTCTTCCAGACGTTCAACCTGCTGGCGCGCGCGACCGCGCTGCGCAACGTCGAGCTGCCGCTGATCTACGGCGGCGTGCCGCCGGCGGAGCGTCGGGCGCGCGCCGAGGAAGCGCTGCGCGAGGTCGACCTCGGCGAACGCATGGACCACCGGCCGAACCAGCTGTCCGGCGGCCAACGCCAGCGCGTCAGCATCGCCCGAGCCCTGGTGACGCGGCCGTCGCTGCTGCTCGCCGACGAGCCGACCGGCAACCTCGACAGCAAGACCTCGCACGAGATCATGGCGCTGTTCGAGCGCCTGCACCGCGCCGGCAACACCATCGTCGTCGTCACCCACGAACGCGACATCGCCGACCACGCCGCGCGCGTGGTCACGATCCGCGACGGCTTGATCGCCAGCGACGAGGTGCGCACGCGCACGGAGGCGAAGTGAGCTTCCTCGAGGCGGTGCGGCTGGCGATCGAGTCGATCTGGGCGAACCGGCTGCGTTCGTTCCTGACCCTGCTCGGCGTCATCATCGGCATCGCCGCGATCGTCGCCACCTGGTCGGTGATCCAGGGGTTGAACGCGTACGTCAGCGAGAAGCTGTCGAACCTCGGCAAGGGCGTGTTCGTCGTGCAGCGGTTCGGCATCATCACCAACCGCCAGCAGTTCCTCGACGCGGTGCGCAAGAACCGCAAGCTCGAGCCCGCCGACGCGCGCGCGATCGCCGAGCGCTGCCCCAACGCCGCCACCGTCGCCTACGAGGTGAAGGCCACCGTCGACCTCCGCCGCGACCGGCACGAACTGCGCGACGTCGACGTCGGCGGCATCACCTGGCGACTGCTCGAGATCGAGCCGTTCGAGGTCGCCGACGGCCGCATCCTCGCCGAGCACGAGGAACAGAGCGGCGCGCCGGTCTGCTTCGTCGGCCACGACGTCGCCGAGCGCCTGTTCCCCGGCCTCGACCCGATCGGCAAGGAGCTGCGCGTGAAGGGCGTGCCGCTGCAGGTGGTCGGCGTCGCGATGAAGAAGGGCAGCCTGCTCGGCGTGTCGCAGGACAACTACCTGAAGATCCCGTTCGCGCTGCATCGCAAGCTGTTCGGCAGCCAGCGCTCGATCAACATCAGCGTGCAGGCGGCCGACGCCCAACGCATGGACGTCGCCATGGACGAGGTGCGCGGCGTGCTGCGTGCGCGCCACCACCTGCAACCGGGCGATCCCGACGACTTCGACTTCCTGACCGCCGACGGCATCAACTCGCTGTGGGCCGACCTGACCGGCAAGATCTTCCTGGTCGCGATGTTCGTCGTCGGCATCTCGCTGGTGGTCGGCGGCATCGTGATCATGAACATCATGCTGGTGTCGGTGATCGAGCGGACGCGCGAGATCGGCGTGCGCAAGGCGGTCGGTGCGAGGCAGCGCGACATCGAGCTGCAGTTCCTGATCGAGGCGGTGTTGCTGTCGTGCCTGGGCGGCGCCATCGGCATCGCGCTGGCCTACGCAGCCGCCGAGCTGCTGGCGGCGTTCACGCCGCTGCCGGCGCGCTTCCCGGTCTGGGCGCCGCTGCTGGCGTTCGGCATCTGCACGCTGATCGGCGTGTTCTTCGGCATCCATCCGGCGCGTCGCGCCGCGCACCTCGATCCGATCGAGGCGCTGCGAACGGAGTGACCATGCGCCGCTTCGTCGCCATCCGGGAGAACGTGCGCCTGGCGTTCGAGACGCTCGACGCGCACCGCTTCCGTTCGTTCCTGACGGTGCTCGGCATCTTCATCGGCGTGCTGCTGGTGGTCGCCGTCGCCTCGGTGCTGAACGGCTTCCGCCAGTCGGTCGTCGACCAGGTCGAGCAGTTCGGCACCAACAACATCTACGTCTCCCGCATGCCGTTCGTGCAGCTCGGGCCGCTGTCGCGCGAGCTGCGGCAGCGACGAGCGCTGCGGCTCGAGGACGCGTGGGCGATCCGCCGGCACTGTCCGTCGGTCGAGCTGGTCTCGCCGGCGATCCCGGTGCCGATGTTCCTGAAGCGCGCGGTGGCCGGCAAGGAAGAGGTCGACTCGCCGCGCGTGCGCGGGGTATTCCCCGACAACGTCGAGGTCGCCAACCGCGTGCTCGACGAGGGTCGCTTCTTCACCGCGCAGGAGAACGAGCACCGGGTGCCGGTCGTCGTGCTCGGCCAGGCCGTGGCGAAGGCCCTGTTCCCGAACGGCGGCGCAGTCGGCAAGCAGGTGATGATCGACGGGCGCGGCTACACCGTGGTCGGCACGCTCGAGAAGCGCAAGGACTCGCCGCTCGGCGGGGACAACGACGATGCGCTGATCCTCGGGCCCTACTACACGATGCGCCGCTTCTACCCCAGGGAGGACGATCACGTTCTCGCGGTGCGCGCCAAGAGCGGCAAGCTGCAGGATGCGATCGAGGAGATCACCGCCGTGCTGCGCAAGCAGCGGCGCGTGCGTTGGGACGAGAACGACAACTTCGAGATCAGCACCGCCGACACGCTGGTGTCCGCGTTCGACGACATCGTGTTCGCGGTGCTGGCGGTGATGTTCCTGCTGTCGACGGTCGGCTTCCTGGTCGGCGGCGTCGGCGTGATGAACATCATGCTGGTGTCGGTGCGCGAACGGACGCGCGAGATCGGCCTGCGCAAGGCGGTGGGTGCGCGCCGGGTCGACATCCTGTTCCAGTTCCTGGTCGAGGCGATGGTGCTGTGCACGATCGGCGGCGTGCTCGGCCTGCTGGTCGCCGAGGGCCTGCTGGCGCTGGTCGGCGCCGTGGTCCCGCAGCTCGGTGCGGTGACGCCGATGTGGGCGCGCGTGTTCGCGTTCGCCGGCTCGGCCAGCGTCGGGCTGTTCTTCGGCTTGTGGCCGGCGTGGAAGGCCGCGAGCCTCGATCCGGTCGAGGCGCTGCGCTTCGAGTGAGTGCGTGCGGCGCCGCGCGCCGCCGCTTCACAGGGCCTGGCAGAAGAACGCGTCGCCGGTGACCAGTCCGCCCGGTCCGAAGCTCACGCCTTGCCCGAAGAACGAGAACGGGCGCAGCGCCGGTGGCACGGCGATCGGCGTGATGAGCGACGACGTGGTCGGCAGCAGCACGTCGGGCGCTGGCAGCAAGAGGCACGGCAGGTTGCCGAACGTGCCGAGCAGGTTGCCCTGCAGGTTGGGCGAGAGCACGCCGATCGTGACCGCGCCGGGCAACGCGAGACCTTCGGTGAGGAAGTTGCCGTCGAACGTCGGCACCGCGGCGAACGGCACGACCGAACAGGCGACGTTCCAGCGGGTGACCCGGGCATCGCCGTCGGGGAAGCAGTTCACCCGCAGGCCCGAGCTGCCGGAGTTCACCTGGTTGCCGTCGATGCGCACGCGCACGATCGTCGGGGTCGGGCCGAGCACGATCGGCAGCGTCGTGTACGGCACCTGCGGGCCGACCTCGAGCACGCCGTCGTCGAACACGTCGATCGACGGCACCGGCGTGGCGCCGGCGAAGGCGAAGTTCCAGGCTTCGAGCTCGAGCCGGGCGACGCTCGGCGTCGGCGTCGACAGCGCCAGCAGGATGCCTTGCGACTGCAGCGACGCGGTGATCGGGCTGGTGAGCACGTCGACCGTCCAGTTCATGGTGAAGGCGAGCAGCGTCGGATCCGCCGTCGACGACCATTGCAGGAGGGCGTTGAGGTCGGTCTGGCCGACGAACCGGTTGTCGCTGGCGGCCAGCGGCCCGCTCGGCACGGTGTCGACGTAGACCGGGAAGATCGGCGCGCCGAGGCCGACCGACTGCGTGATCGGCGCCGGGGCCGACAATTGCAGCGTCTGGGCGATCGCGGCGGGCAGGAACATCAGCGCAGCAGTGGCGCCGAACCAGGCGGACAGGCGACTTGGCATCACGGGCTCTCCTTGGGATGGACGGCGGGGATAGCCCGATGATCGGAACGAGTCACCGGAACGCGACCATCTCCGGCGCGCCGGTGAGCTGCGCGCTTTCGCTCGTTGCCCCGCCCGATCGCGTGTCGGAGCCGGCGCCCGCGGTGGTGGCGTGGAACGGCCGCGGCGCCGTCAGCGCACGATGGCGAACGTGTCGCCAGCAGCGGCTCGCAGCACGAGCCGCTGCGGCGTCGAGACGGCATCCGCCGGTAGCGGCGCCTCGTGGCCGTCGAAGGTGGCCGTCAGGTGCGGGAACATCACGCGCAGCTGCCCGCCCTTGCCCATCGCCCACCACAGGGCCCCATCGACGCCGAGGAACCACACTTCGCGCAGGCCCGGTTCGGCCAGCAGGCGCTCCAGCTGCGCCTGTACGGCGCCCGAGCGCCCGGCGAGGAACAGAGAGGGCGAGCGGTGCTGGGCGACCAACGTGCGCGCGAGATGGACGGCCGCGCCCGTGTGCACGAGACCGAGCACGGCGACGATCGCCGCCAGCGAGCGGTGGCGCACGCCGGCGGCCAGCAGCGCCACCAGCAGGGCGAGGCCGAACACGCTGAAGTGCGCGTAGTACCGCTGCATGCTCTCGGGGCGCTTGGTGAACACGAACACCGCGGCCGGCAGCAGCCACAGCGCCAGCGCGAACCCGAGCTGCGGCACGGCGGCACGGCGACGTTGCGCGGCGACGAGGCCCGCCAGCAGCAGCGGCAGCATCGCCCAGGCGCGGCTGTGGTCGCCGTCGTGCGGCGTCCACGGGTTCGCCACCACGACGCTGTCGCGCAGGACCACGACCAGGCGACCGAGGTCGAACCCGAAGGTGCCGTGGGTCGTCGGCACTGCGCCTCGCGTCATCGTCAACCAGAAACCCGCGAACGCGATCGCCACCACCGCGAACCCGCACCACAGCCGCAAGTCGTCCCGCACGTCGAGTTCCTGCCCGCCGCCGGGCCTCACGTCGCCGTGCCCCACGTCGTCAGGCTGCACGCCACTCCGCCGCAGGCGCCCCGCGAGGAACGCAGCGGCCGGCAGTGCGATGGCGTGTTCCTTCGCCAGCAGCCCGAGCAGGAAGGCGAGCCACACCGGCCAGCGCGGGCCGGTGCCGCGCCAGAACGCCGTCAGGGCCCACAAGGCGTGGGCGTAGCCGCAGGCGGCGAGCCCGTCGATGCTGCCGCTGATCCACCCGAGCGTGAACGGGTGCACCTGGCAGAAGCCGTACAACGCAGTGCCCAGTGCAGCCGGCAGGGCGAGGCCCGTGATGGCGAGCAGCGCGCGATACAGCGCGTGCACGGTCGCTGCGAGCACCGCCAGCTGCGTCAGGTGGAAGCCCCACGGCTCCAATCCGAACAGCGTCTGGTTGGCAAGCGGCCACCAGTAGGTCGACAGCGGCCGCACGAAGTCGGGCACCAGCGCGCCACCGAGCATCGCGCGGTCGGGCCACGGCCGCCGGATGGCCTCGAGGAACCACCAGTCGTCCTGCGTGAAGCAGGCGTCGAGCGTGCCCGCGAACGCCCAGACGACCGACAGCATCAGCACCGCCGGCAGCAACACACCGCGCGCGACGGCAAGGGCTGTGGGGCGACGCGACAAGGCGGCGCATGCTAGGGCCGTGGTGGCGGCAGGCAAGCACGAGCGCCGTTGCTGCATGCGCTCGCGCAGCGCGGCGTGCCGCTGGGTCTCCGTTCCACGCGGTTCTCAGCGCGCGAACACCAACGTGGCGACCACGCCGTGGTGGTCGCTCGGCCAGCGTCCGTTCGGGCCCGCCGCCGACAGGATCGCCGCACGCTGGCTGACGAGCCCCGTCGACGCGAGCACGTAGTCGATCTTGTCGCCGTCGGTGCCGCCGCGGAACGCGTGGAAGGTGCCGACCGCGCGCGCGTCCGGATGCAGGTCGCGGAACGTGTCGCGCAGGCCGGCTGCGTGCAGGGCGGCGAGCGGCGGCGAGCCTTCGCCGGTGTTGCAGTCGCCGAGCACGACGTGCGGGCCGGGCAGGGTGCGCAGCCGTTGCGCCACGAGCTCGGCCGAACGGGTGCGCGCTTCCGTGCCGCGGTGGTCGAAGTGCACGTTCCACACCGTCAGCGTGCGCTCGCCGGTGCGTTCGCGCAGCGTGGCCCACGTGCAGATGCGCGTCAGCGCCGCGTCCCAACCGATCGAGCCGACGACGTCCGGCGTCGGGCTCAGCCAGAACGTGCCGGAGGCGGTGACCTCGAAGCGGCGCGTGTCGACGTAAAGGCTGGCGTGCTCGCCGCGCTGGCCACCGTCGCGGCCGAGGCCGACGCGGCGGTGGTGGGGCAGCTTGCCGTCGAGGAACTCGAGCTGGCCGTGCAGCGCCTCCTGCACACCGAGCACGGCGGGGTCCTCGGCGACGATCGCCGCCGCCAGCAGCTCGCGGCGATGCGGCCACGCGTCGTCGCCGTCGCGGGCACTGCCGTAGCGCACGTTCCACGACAGAACGACGAACGGCTCGGCGGGTGCAGGCATCGGCGAGGGGCTCGTGCAGGCGGCGAACAGCAACGCGGTGACGAACAGGGCACGCATGGATCAGCGCACCGGCAGCGCCATGGCCTGTTCGGGCGTCAGTTGGCGCAGGTCGCGGCGCACGGCGCGGCGGTACTCGGGAACGTCCTCGAGGGCCAGCAGGCGATCGCCGTCCGGCGCCAGCGGCGGCATGCCGACGACCACCGTGTCGACGCTGTCGTCGAGGTCGCTGGCGATGCGATAGCCGCGTTGGCGCAGTTCGGCCGCGAGCTGTTCGCGCGGGTGCGGCGCCGGGAAGCGGCCGAGCAGGTAGATCGTGTTCGGCCGCGCCGGCGCGCTCGGCAGCGTCTCGCAGGCGGCGAGCAGCAACAGGCACAGGCAGGACGATGCGGCGATGCGGCTGCGCATGCCGGCAGCGTCGTCGCCGTGCCCGTGCCGCGCAAGCCATCGGGTCGCGCCGCCGCCGCTCGCCGTCACCACGCGAGTTCGCGCGCCGCCGCCGCCCGGCCCGGATTGAGCTCGACGCCGAGCGCGTGCAGGCCGAAGTGGTTGGCCGCCGCCAGCGCCGTGCCCTTGCCGCAGAACGGGTCGACGATCGTCGTGCAGCCGGCGTGGTCGCGCAGCCACGGCACGACGAACTCGAGCGCGCTGCGGCCCATCGCGCGTGGCCAGCTCATCGCGCCGAGCTCGGGCAGCACGTCTGCGGTCGCGTGTTCGATCGTGTCGCGGCGTTCGAACGCGAAGCACAGCAGGTGCGCGTAGCCGGGCCGCGCGAACGTCGCCTGGCCCGCCGGTGCGCGGCAGACGATCTTGTGCCACAGCAGCTTGGCTCCGGCCGCGAGCGCCGCCTGCTGCACGAGGAATCCCTTGTCGACCCAGGCCCCGTCGCGCTTCACGTCGGTCTGGTAGAAGACCGCGCAGCCGTCCTTCGGCGTGCTGCGCACGACCCGTTCGGCCGCGGCGACGAACCATGGTCGCCAGCGTTCGGCGTCGCGATGGCGGAACTCGACGACGTCGGGCAGCGACGTCAGCAGCGAGCAACCGCTGGCCAGCGGGTGCGCCGGCAGCCACTGCAGGGCGTCGGCGCAGTGCACCGTTCGCGTCGGTGCATGCGACGCTGCGTTCACGAGCCGAGCGCCCGCGCGTGGTCGGGCAGGTTCTGCACGATGCCCTGGTAGGTCGCCGCCAGTTCCAGCGCGGTCGCCTGGTCCTGCTGCCAGCTGGCGTAGGCCGCGCGCTTCGTCAGCTGCACCGCCATCGGCGGGTGCGCGGCGATCTGCAGCGCCAGTTCGTGCGCTCGCGGCAGCAGGCGTTCGGGCTCGGTGACCTCGTGCACGAGGCCGAGGCGCAGCGCTTCGTCGGCGTCGACGACGCGGCCGGTCAGCATCAGCTCGAGTGCGCGCGGGAAGCCGACGACGCGCGCCAGGAAGTAGGCGCCGCCGTCGCCGGGCACGAGGCCGACGCGCACGAACGTCGAGCCGAGCTGGGCACCGCGCGCTGCGAGCCGCAGGTCGCACATGCACGCGAGGTCGAGGCCGGCACCGATCGCCGGGCCGTTGATCGCCGCCAGCAGCGGCTTCTGGCACTGCGCGATCGCGCGCGGCACCGCCTGGATGCCGTGCTGGTAGCGCAGCCGCAGCTCCGCCGGATCGCCGGCGAACATGCCGCTGCGCTCCTTCATCGCCTTGGTGTCGCCGCCGGCGTGGAAGGCCTTGCCGGCGCCGGTGACGATCGTGCAGCGCACCGCGGGATCGCGTTCGCTCGCGGCGAGGGCCGCGACGAGTTGTTCGCACATCGCGTCGCTGTAGGCGTTGCGCGCCTCGGGTCGGTCGAGCGTGATGGTGGCGACGGGGCCGGAGACGGACGTGCGGACGTGGATCGGGGCCTCGCTCATGCCGCGGGTTGTAAAGGCTGCTCAACGGATTTTGACTCGTCGACGGCGGCGTGGTTCTGCACAGTCGCGCCCATGCCAGCGCTCGGCTCCTGCGTTCCCTTGCGTTCTCCGCTCCTCGTCGGCGCCGCCGCTTGCCTCGCCGCTGTGGCCAACGCACAGACCGTCGACGACGGCGGTGCCTGGTTCGGTTGGTTCGCGCAGGGCAAGCTCGCCGCCGCCGACGGTTCGCTGGCGCCGCTGCGCTGGTGGATCGACGTGCAGGACCGCCTGCGTGACGAAGGCGAGCACTTCGACCAGTGGTTGCTGCGCCCGGGCCTCGGCTGGGCGCTGACCGATCGCTTCACCGTGTGGGCCGGCTACGCCTACGTCGCCACCGACCCGGTGCGCCGCGACGAGTTCGGCGAGAACCGCCTCTGGCAGCAGCTGACGTGGAACGCACCGACCGAGGGCTTCACGCTGCAGGGCCGCGCGCGCCTCGAGCAGCGCTTCGTCGAGACCGACGGCGACACCGGGCATCGCCTGCGGCTCATGGGCAAGGCGATGGTGCCGCTGACCGACGACGAGGGCCTGTTCGTCAGCGTCTGGGACGAGGCGTTCTGGGACCTGAACGACACCGACTGGGGCGAGCGCACCGGCTTCCGCCAGAACCGCGCGTTCGCCGGCCTCGGCTTCCAGCTCGCCGCCGCGCCGAAGCTGTGGCTCGAGGTCGGCTACCTGAACCAGTGGATCGATCGCCGCGGGCCCGACAAGGAGAACCACCTGCTGTCGATCAGCCTGTTCACGGTGTTCTGATCGCAGCAGTCGCAGGGGGCTGCCTCACCCTGGGGCCTTGCGGCGTCGGCGCTCGAGCTCGCTGGCGTCGAGCGAGTCCTTCGGGCGGCCCGTGGATCGCTTGTTCTTCAGCAGGTCGTCGAGTCCCAGAAATGCGACTCGGTGGCCGCCCCAAAGCACTTCGACGCGGTGGGGCCAGGCGTCCGCGAACACGACGCCGCTGATGCCGGTCAGCAGGTCGATCCGCCGTGGGGCCACGCCGATCTGCACCACCATGTCCACCCGCTCGAAGTCCTTCTGGCTCACGCCGAGTGCCTGCAGTGGGGCACCGAATCGAGCCAGTGCGCGCCACGTTCGTTCGGCGTTGGGCTCTGTCGCGTGCACCCAGATGTCCATGTCGCCCGTGGTGCGCGGGTGTCCGTGGTAGGCCACGGCATAGGCGCCGACGACCAGGAACTGGACCTGCTCTTCGCACAGAGAATGCAGCAGGTCGCGGAAGTCGGAGTTCAGCAGGTCCAGGGAAGTCATGCCTGGTCGGCCTCGCCGCGCCGCAGGATCCGGATCGGCGTGTGCGCGCGGTCGTAACTCGGGATCGGGATACCGGCGACGGCATAGGCCTGCACGACCAGCTCCCACATCATGCCGACGCGTTCCAAGGGTGTGGTGGAGTCGGGCGGGGGCTCGCTGCCGAGCGCATGCATCGCGATCGGCCAGTTTCGCCGAGCGTGTCGTCGGGCCTGTTCGTCGTCCTGCATCGAGCGGATCGTAGCAGGCGAGTGACGTCCGACCATTGGTCCGCGGGCGCCTACGCCTGTTCGCTGCCGCGCGCTCCAACGGTCGCCGATGCCGTCGAGGTCGACGGCATCGCGTCGCCGCGCGTGCGCGACACGCAAGCCGAGGTTCGTGCTCGTCCTGCTACTTGTCCTTCAGCTTCAGCTTCGCCAGCTGCGCCGCGAACGGGTTCGCCGCCGCTTCGTCCTGCTTCGGCCCGAACTCGCGCGGGCCGGCCGGCAGCGGGCGATTGCCACCGCCGCCGAAGCCACCGCCACCGCCGTGCCGGCCCTGCGGCATCGGCGCGCGCCCAGGCGCCGGACGCCCACCGCTGAAGCCGCCGCCGGCACCGCCGCCCGCCGGGCGCGCGCCGCCGCCGCCTTCGACCTTCTCGTGCAGCTTCATCGTCAGCGCCACGCGCTGGCGCGCGAGGTCGACGCTGAGCACCTTGACCTTGACCACCTGCCCGGCCTTGACCACCTCGCGCGGGTCCTCGACGAACTTGTCGCTGAGCTGGCTGATGTGCACGAGGCCGTCCTGGTGCACGCCGATGTCGACGAACGCGCCGAACGCGGTGACGTTCGAGACGACGCCCTCGAGCACCATGCCTTCCTTCAGGTCCTTCAGCTCCTCGACGCCTTCCTGGAACGCCGCCGTCTTGAACTCGGGTCGCGGGTCGCGGCCCGGCTTCTCCAGCTCGGCCAGGATGTCGGTGACCGTCGGCACGCCGAACGTGTCGTCGGTGAACTCCTTCGGGTTCAGCTTGCGCAGCACGTCGGTCTTGCCGAGCAGCGACTTCACGTCCATGCCGGTCTTCGCCAGGATGCGCTCGACGACCGGATAGGCCTCGGGGTGCACCGAGCTCTGGTCGAGCGGGTTCTCGCCGCCGGGAACGCGCAGGAAGCCGGCGCACTGCTCGAACGCCTTCGGGCCGAGGCGGCTGACCTTCAGCAGCTCCTTGCGCGTCAGGAACGGACCGTTGCTGTCGCGGTGCTGCACGATGTTCTTCGCCAGCGTCGTCGACAGGCCGGCGACGCGGCTCAGCAGCGCTTCGCTGGCGGTGTTGAGGTCGACGCCGACGTGGTTCACGCAGTCCTCGACCACGGCGTCGAGCGACTTCTGCAGCTGCGTCTGGTTGACGTCGTGCTGGTACTGGCCGACTCCGATCGCCTTCGGCTCGATCTTGACCAGCTCGGCCAGCGGATCCTGCAGGCGGCGCGCGATCGACACGGCGCCGCGCAGCGACACGTCGAGCTCGGGGAACTCCTTCGCCGCCAGCTCCGACGCCGAGTAGACCGAGGCGCCGGCTTCGCTGACGACGAGCTTCTGCATGCTGAGCTCGGGGTGCTTCTTGATCAGCTCGGTGGCGAGCTTGTCGGTCTCGCGCGAGGCGGTGCCGTTGCCGATCGAGATCAGGTTGACGCCGTGCGTCTTGCACAAGAGGCCGAGCGTCTTCAGCGAACCGTCCCAGTCTTCCTTCGGCACGTGCGGGTAGATCGTCGTCGTCGCCAGCAGCTTGCCGGTGCGGTCGACGACGGCGACCTTGCAGCCGGTGCGCAGGCCGGGGTCGAGGCCGAGGATGGTCTTCGGGCCGGCCGGGGCCGCCAGCAGCAGGTCGCGCAGGTTGGCCGCGAACACGGCGATCGCCGCGGTCTCCGCGCGTTCGCGCAGCACGGTCATCAGGTCGGTCTCGACGTGCATCGCCAGCTTCGCCTTCCAGCACAGCCGCGCGGTGTCGCTGAGCCACTTGTCGGCGGGGCGGCCCTTGTCGGCGATGCCGAAGCGCTCCATGACGAACGCCTGGCCGCGCGGCGCTTCGGCGATGGGCACGCATTCGGGCTGCGTCGCTTCGCCGTCCTTCGCCACCGGGGCCGCACCTTCCGGCGGGAAGCCGAGGAAGCCCTCGAGGAAGCCTTCCTTCTTGGCGCGGAAGATCGCGAGTGCGCGGTGGCTCGGCACGCGGCTCAGCGGCTCGTCGTAGCGGAAGTAGTCGCGGTAGCGCTGGGCCTCGGGATCCTGCTCCTTGCCCTTCGTGACCTTGGTCACCACCAGCGACTCGTCCTCGAGCCATTTGCGCACCTTGCCGATCAGCGGCGCGTCCTCGGCGAACTGCTCGAGCAGGATGAAGCGTGCACCTTCGAGCGCTGCCTCGACGTCGGCGACGCCGCCGGTGCCGTCCGCCGCCGGCGCCTTGACGAACGCCGCCGCCGCGTCGCGCGGGTTCTTGGTCGGATCGGCGAGCAGCAGGTCGGCCAACGGCTGCAGGCCGCACTCGCGCGCGATCATCGCCTTCGTGCGCCGCTTCTGGCGGTAGGGCAGGTAGAGGTCCTCGAGCGCCTGCTTGGTGTCGGCGAGGCCGATCGCCTTGGCCAGCGCGTCGGTCATCTTCCCCTGCTCGGTGATGCTGGCGACGATCGCGGCGCGCCGTTCCTCGAGCTCGCGCAGGTAGCCGAGCCGTTCCTCCAGCGTGCGCAGCTGGGTGTCGTCGAGGCCGCCGGTCGCTTCCTTGCGGTAGCGGGCGATGAACGGAACGGTCGAACCCTCGTCGAGCAGTTTGACCGCGGCGGCGACCTGCTCGACGCGGCACGACAACTCGGAGGCAATGCGAGACTCGATGATGGCAGTCACGGGTGGCCCTTTGGCGGTGCCGTCTGACCACGGCAGCGCGGAGCGAACGGTAGGTGGCGAGGCGCCGGGTGCAAGGGCGCAGGTGGGGGCTGGCCGGCGCGCGCTCGAGCCCTACCGTGGCCGCGCATGAGGGGCCTCCTCGCACTGTCGTTCGTCGCTTGCTTCGGCGCCTGCGCCGGGGCGCCGCGGCCTGCGGTCGAGGATGCTGCCGCCGCCGCGCCAGTCGTCGCCGAACCGGCTGTGGAATTGGTGCGCACGCTGGCGCTGTCCGGTGGCTTGGCGATCGGGATGGAATGTTCGCCGGACGGTGCGTGGTTGGCGCTCGCGGGGAACGATGGCGATGTCTGCATCGTCGACGCCGTGCACGGCACGGTGATGGCGCGGCGCGAGGTTCGTGCCGGGGAGCTGCGCTTCTCCCCGGACGGTGAAGAACTCGCCGTCAGCTGCGACCGCCCGTTCGTCTGGCGCTGGCGTGACGGCACGGTGCGCGAGCTGCCGCAGCTTCGCCTTGCGAGTTGGGCGATGGACTGGAGCCGCGATGGGCGCCTGATCGCGGTCGCCACGCGATCGAGCACGGTCGCGATCCTCGATGCGTCGACCTTGCAGATCCGGGTACAGCTCGCTGCCGACGACGGGCGGCCGATCACCAGACTCGCCTTCGATGCGAAGGGTGCGCAGCTGGCCGTCGGCACCGACGGGCGGCGAGTGCATGTGTTCGACGTCGCGACGTGTGCGCGGGTCGCACCCGACCTGCCAGCGCGGGCGTTCGATTTCGCTGCGGGAGGTTCGTTGGTGCGACTCGACCTCGACGGCAGGCTGCACGGCTTCGGCGGCGACGGCGCACCGCGCACGGTCGGGACCGAGTGGTTCGACCTGCGGGTCGCCAACGAGGAGGCGTCGGTGCTGCTGCGCGCGACCGGCAAGGCCCAGCGGCTCAGCGTAGGCGGGGGGCGCACCGACTTCGTCGAGGTGATCGATGCAACCCTGCAGGACGACGGCCGCGTCTGGCTGTGCCAGCACGATGGCCGCTTGCGCAGCATTCGCGACGGCGTCGTGCTGGGCTCGTGGCCCTGTCCGTTGCGACAGCAACCGCTGCGCGCCGTGCTGGCGTTCCGCGGCAGCGCCGTGCTCGTCGGCGGCCTCGGCGTCCTGCCGATCGAGGCCGAACTGCACCTGCTGGACGTGGCGACCGGTCGGGACCGCAGGCCACCCGACGTGCCGGCGCGCGGTTGGCCGGTGGCGGTGCGCTCCAGTGACCGAATGGTGCTGCTGCAGTCGATGCGGGCGATCGGCGGCGGGCCGGCATCGAGCGAACTACCTTGCCTGCGCACGTGGCGTGGCACGCCGCCGCAGGAAGCGCTGCCGCGCGTCGTTCTCTCGAGCGAGGCGGCGTATCTGCTGCGTCGCGGGCCGGGGCGGCTCACCGCCGACGGCCGCTGGCTCGTCACCGCGCAGCGTGCCTTCGACCTCGAACGGCCCGTATCCAACGCCTATCCGGCATCGACCGATTTGCGCGCGGTGGTGCCGTTGCCCGGAGCGGATCGCAAGATGCAGTTGGCGGTCGACGACCTGCTACGGGAGGTCCCGGCAACCGCCGAGCTTCGCCTCGTCGACGCCGACGAAGCGGTGGTGGCGAAGCGACCGTTCGCCTCGTGGCTGCACAGCCTCGACGTCGCTCCTGCCGCGAAGCGCGCCGCGGTCTGCAGTCCACGAGGCATCGAGGTTCTGCAGCTGCCGCAACTGGCGACCGCTGCCATATGCGACGGTGCGTGGGACGAGGTGCGTTGGCTCGACGACGATTGCCTGGTCGGCTTGCGCTCGCAACCGGAGCCCGAGCTGGTGCGCATCGACGCGGCGACAGGCGAGCTCCGCGGCGGACTGCGTCTGCCGACCTGCGTGGGGCACGCCGGGGGCGAGAGGCGAACGCGCTTCGCCGACGTCGACCCCGTGACCGGCGTCGTGCTGCTGCATCACGGCAGCGAGTTGCTGCTGCTTGCCGTGCAGCGCCTCTGACCGAGGCGGAGTCTGCTTCGCGTTCGCGCGCCTGCACGCGTCGTCGTCGCCGTTGCTCGTGCCGCAGCGCAAACACGCGGTGTGACCGCGCCCACTGCGGTAACAGACCTCGAATCGCCGACCAGCCACGCGAAGCCCGTCGTCGCCGTTGCGCCGCGACCGCTGCGGTCGTCGGCTCCTACCGGGCGGGCGATGCCGTCACCCTCGCGTTCCTTAGTAGAACGCGGAGGCGAGGTCGGTCAGGAACCCGTACGCCGTCACCGACGCATCCGTCGTCAGCTCGACGGTGATCGTGTTGCCCGGGATGTAGCACCAGCCGTCGGTGCGGCCGAACGCCGAGCCCGCGCCGTTCGTGATCGGGCTGCCCGACACCGAGTACAGCACCGTGCCGGCGGCGTTCTTGATGCGCAGGAAGTCGTAACCCGACTCGGTGGCGATGCGGTTGAAGTGCACGCCGACCTGCGTCGCCCCGGGATACGTGTAGGTCGCCGTGTAGGTGGCGCTGTTCGCGTAGTTGTGCGGCGTCTGCTGCACCCAGGCGACGTTGTGCCAGGTGCCGCCGGTGCCCACCGTCCAGCTGGCGCGGATCGTGCCCGACGCGGCGGCATAGCCGTGCACGAGCACGTTCCACGTCGCCGCGGCGGGAGCGGCGAACGTCACGCTCTCGGCGCTGCCGCCGGCGTACGGCGCCTTGAACTCCGCCTCGTTGTGCGCGCCCTGCTCGGTCGGCCAGACGATCGCCGTGCGCTTCACGTAGAGGTCGGCGTCGCCGCTGCCGGTCAGCGTCACCGTGAAGTTGGTGGCGTTGGCCGGGATCACGACCTGGTAGTTCAGCACCGCGCCCGTCGCCACCGAGTAGTTGTAGGTGGTGCCGTTGGCGAGTTGCGTGACACCGCCGCCACCGCCGCCGCCGACCGCAGTGATCGCCGCCGGCAGGTTGACGCGGCGTTTGGTCGCGTCGCCGAGCACGGTGGCGCCGGTCGACTGGTAGAGGCTCAGCACGCCGGCGCGGTTGCCCGCGTAGGTCGGCCGCGCCTGCAGGAACTGCGCGGTGAGACCGGCGCAGGCCGGCGTCGCCGACGAGGTGCCGCCGAGGGCGAACGTGCCGCCGCCGCACTGCGCGCAGATCACCTGCTCGCTCGGGCAGTAGATCGACAGGAACGACGCCGTGTCGCTGTAGCACGTGCGTTCGTCGACGCTGCGCGACGCGTCGCTGCAGTTGGCCGGCGGGAACGGCGAGTACGGCGCGTTGTTGGCGTCCCACGTGGCGCCGACCGAGATGCAGTGGGTCGACGCGGCGGGCGAGCCCATCGAGTCGGTCCAGCCGTCGTTGCCCGATGCGGCGAAGCACAGGATGCCGTTGCTGACCGCGTTGCCGCAGGCGGTGTGCAGCGTGCCCGAGGTCACGGCCGAGTAGTAGCGGCCGCCGCCGAGCGACATGCTGATCACCTTGATCGGCGAGCCGCCGCCGACGCCGTTCTTGTTGGTCACACACCAATTGATCGCGTTGGCGATCACGCTGTCGTAGGCGTTCGGGAAGACGACCAGCGTGTAGAGGTGGCAGCTGGTCGCGTAGCGCCGCACGATCGAGGCGGTACCGGTGCCGTGGTAGCAGTCGTTGAAGACGCGGCTGTGGATCGCCGCACCGGGCGTGCTGAAGTTGTAGCCGCCCTTGACGATGCTGTTCGGCAGCGTCGTCGAGCCGCCGAGCTCGGGGTGCAGCAGGTCGAAGTTGCTGTCGATGACGGCGACGCCGACGCCGCTGCCGGTGTGGCCGTTCGCCGCCGCGGTGGTCGAACCGGTGACGATGCGGCCTTCGTTGGTCAGCATGCGGTTCAGGTTGTCCTTCCACACGTACTTGACGTCGACCAGCGACGCGACCGCGCGCAGCGTCGCGACGTCGGCGATCTCGGCGGCGACCATGTACTGCAGGTCGATCGGGAACAGCACGTTGATGCCGGCGCGCGTGCGCGCGTCGAAGGCACCCTCCAGCGTCTGCAGGAACAGCGCCTGCCGCTGGATCGTTGCTGCCTGCACTTCGGGCAGCGGGTCGCGCGCCGTCGACGTCTCGAAGGTGGCGTCGCCGCGCTGGCGCACGATCTCGATGACGACGCGCAGGTTGGTGCGCGCCCGGTCGAGTTCGCGCACGAAGCCGTTGCTGGCGATCTGTTCGCCGTCGAGCAGCAGCTGCGGGTCGATCTTCTCGTCGGGGGCCTCGACCACGGGCCGCGGGTGCAGGCCTTGGTCCTGGGCGACGAGGGACGCGGGGGCAACGAACGGCAACGACAGAACCAAGGCGGCTGCCAATGCAGCGCCGTGTCGACGCACGTACATGGGGCTCTCCTGGGAAACGGGACGAGGGAAACAGCACCGGCGCGTTTGCATGGAACGCCGATGCCATGGGCAGCATGACCCTGTCATGGCGACCGGGAAAGCGCCGTCATTGCACCGTCCGCGTACCCGGCGACGCGGTCGGGCAGCGGGCGCGCCGCTTTGGCGCAGCTCCTGCCGTTCAGGCGCGGGCTGCAGCGGCGCGGCGCTGGCGCAGCCAGTTGCGCAGCGCGGCGGCGAGCATGCCGAGACCGCCGCCAGCGAGGCCGACCATCAAGACGGTGACCATCGACAGCGGCGCGTCGACCGCGCCGTCGAAGGTGCGCAACAGTGCGTCGACCGCCGCGGCTCCGCCGGTGTCCTCGGGCAGCAGCAGCGCATCGAAGTACTGCACGCGGCCCTGGGCGGGCATGGCATGGTGGTGCAGCAGCCAGCGCCGTTCGTCCTTCTGCACCGTGAAGCGCAGCCGCACGCCGCCGACGCCGCACAGGCTGGTCGCTTCGCCGCCGTCGTACCGCACGTCGAGCTGGTCCTTGCGCAGCGCGGCGAGCAGCACGTCGCGCATGGACTCCATCGCCTCCGGTCGCTGCATGTGCCCTGCCGTCGCTGGCGTGACGGCGCTGTAGGCGTCGACGATGCGCACGCTGCCCTCGCTGTCGCCGGGCGCGTGCAGCACGACGTGGTCGGCCGTGGCCTTCTCCTTCGCCAGCGTCGCCAACAGGTCGCGCAGCAGCGTGCGCCCGGGTTCGGCGGTCGGGTCGCTGGCGCGTTCGTTCGCGGTCAGCTGCGCGTCGCGCAGCACCATCCAGCCGGCGGGCGGCGTGAGGTTGCCGGTGGCGTGGGGCAGCGGCACCTGCTGGGCGGCGAGGGGCGCGGCGAGAGCCGCGACGAGGGCCAGGGCGAGCAGGACGGGCAGGAACGGAACGAACCGGAACCGCATCGCAGCAGCGTGCAGCGGGGCGCACCTGCTTTCCACCGTCGCCGGCCGCCGGGACGCCCGCACGCGCGTGCGCTGGTCAGCCGCGCAGCGGGTGCAGCAGCGGCAGCAGCAGCGACGTGACCAGCCACGTCAGCAGCGCGAACGGCAAGCCGAGCCGCGTGTAGTCGGCGAAGCGGTACTTGCCGGGGCCCATGACCAGGATCGTCGACTCGTGCGCGATCGGCGTGACGAACGCCGCCGACACGCAGATGGCGACGCCGAGCAGGAACGGCGCCGGGCGGCAGCCGGTGGCTTCGGCGACGGCGGTGGCGAGCGGCGCCAGCAGCGCGGCGACGGCGGCGTTCTCGATCAGCTGCGTCAGCACGACCGCGAACAGCAGCACGCCGGCGAGCAACAGGTGCGGCGAGTCGGTGCCGAGTCCGCTCACGGCCGCGCGCGCCAGAGCGTCGGCGGCGCCGGTGCGCTGCAGCGCTTCGCCGAACGGGATCATCGCGCCGACGATGACGAGCGCCTGCAGGTCGATCGCCTCGTAGGCCGAGCGCAGGCCGACGGTGCCGGTCAACACCGCCGCCATCGCCGCCAGCGGGATCGCCACCGCCGGCGCCAGCAGGCCCGTCGCCGAGACCAGCACCATCGCCAGCATCAGGCCCAGCACCAGCCACGCCTGGCTGCGGCGCGTCGCCGGCAGCGGCCGCGACTCGAGCAGCAGCAGGTTCGGGTTGAAGCGCAGGCGCTGCAGTTCGGGCTCGTGGCCGACCAGCAGCAGCGAGTCGCCGGCGCGCAGCGGTTCGGCCAGCGGGCGGTCGCGCAGCGAACGGCCGGCGCGGCTGATCGCCAGCGGACTGACGCCGTAGCGGCGATGGAACTCGAGGTCGCGCAGGCTGCGGCCGCGGAACTCGCTGTCGGGTGCGAGGATCGCCTCGACCATGCGCAGGTCGGCGGAGCGCAGCGTCTTGTCGTCGACCTTCAGTTCCTCCTTCACCTTCAGGCCCTGCTGCAGCACGGCGGCGATCGCCGGGATGCGGCCCTGCAAGACCAGCACGTCGCCCTCCTGCACGCGCAGGTGGCCGCCGGGCGGCAGGAACTCGCGGCTGCGGATCAGCTGCAGCACGGTGACGTCGCGGCCGGGCAGGTCGAGTTCGGCGAGCGTGCGGCCGACGAAGCTCGAGCCCGGCTCGGCCATCGTCTCGGTCAGGAACTCGGCGATCTCGTAGCGGCTCTCGAGCGTGGCCTCGCCGCGGCCCGCCGGCAGCGCGCGGCGGCCGACGGCGACGAACCAGAGGGCGCAGGCGGCGAACACCGCGGCGGCGATCGGCGTGAACGCGAACATGCCGAGCCCCTGGCCGGTGTGGCGCAGCAGGTGGTCGGACAGGATGACGTTGCTGCGCGTGCCGATCAGCGTCCACTGGCCGCCGAGCAGCGAGCCGAACGCCAGCAGCAGCAGCACGCGCGACGGCGCGTAGCCACGTTCGCGGCAGATCGCCAGCACCGGCGGCATCCACACCAGCACCGTGGTGGTGTCGTTGACGAACGCGCTGAACAGCGTCACCAGGCACAGCACCGTCAGCTGGAAGCGCAGTTCCCTGCCGGCATTGGCGGCCAGCACGCGGCCGCCGAGCAGTTGCGCCGCACCGGTGCGCACCATCGCCGCCGACAGCACGAACATCGACGCGACCATGATCAGCGCCGGGCTGCCGAAGCCGTGGAACGCCTGGGCGGGCGTCGCCACGGCCGCGAGGCCGCCGGCGACCGGCCGCCACGGGATCAGCAGCGACAGCATCACCAGCAGGGCCGTGGCATCCGGTCGCAGGGTCTGGCGCCAGAACGACCAGAGTGCGAGTGCGAGGACCACGGCGAGGTAGACGGCCTCGGCGTTCATGCGGTGCAGAGTGGAGCGGTTGCCGAAGGTGCCGCCCAGGGGGCAGCCGCGGCGCGTCCCTTTCGCGGCGTTCGTCTCGTGCCTCGTCGTCGTGCTCCGTAGACTGCCCCGCCCGCCGAATCGGCCCACGACTCCCCGGAATGATCCCCAACCCTCGACGTGTTCCCCTGCTCGGCCTGCTGGCCCTCGGTCTCGTGCTGCGCCCCGCGATCGCGCAAGACCTCGCCAAGGAAGAGCTGGACCTGGTCAAGCAGTGCGTGTCGACGCTGTCGAGCTTCGCGTCGAACGCGAAGTCGCAGAAGGTCGGCCAGCGCGCCAAGCAGGCCTACGACCTGATCCTGCAATACGACCCCGAGAACAACCCGGCGCGCAGCGAGCTCGGCTTCAAGAAGGAGAAGGGGCAGTGGGTCGAGCTGCCGCCCGAGAAGCGCAAGAAGTGGGTCGACAAGGCCGGCTACGAAGGCCGCTTCAAGGTCGTCGACGAGTGGGCGAAGACGGCGACCAGGCTCGGCGACATCCACCGCAAGCTCGGCCTCAAGCTGAAGGCCGCCGGCAACGCCGACCGCGCCAAGTACCACCTGGAGAAGGCGGTCTACTACAACGCGATGGACAAGGAGGCGAACCTGGCACTCGGCTACAAGGAGGGCCCGGGCTTCTTCGGCACCGAGCAGCAGATCGAGTTCGCCAAGAAGATGAAGGAGATCGAGGTCCAGGCGCTGCAGATCGCGCGCAAGGACTACCCGGTCGAGGCCCTCGGCGAGGACAAGATGCCGAAGGAGCTGGTGGCGTTCCGCGACGCCGTGCCGGAGTGGATGAAGAAGCCGAGCTTCGAGATCCACGGCGCCAAGTCCGAGCACTTCACGGTGTGGACGCGCGGCACCCAGGAGAACGCCGACAACGCGGTCAAGTGGGGCGAGCGCGCGCTCGAGTTCGGCGTCTACCTGCTCGGCGAGAAGAAGGCCAAGGAGCTGCTGTTCGTCGAGAAGGCGAGCAAGACCTGGGCGTGGCGCGCGTTCGTCTGGACGCCGCGCGAGCGCGAGGAGTTCTTGAAGGCGAACCCGCACGTGTGGAAGGACGACGGCACCGTCGAGAAGGCGATGCAGTTCGTCAACACCGACTGGCGCCTCGCCGACGGCGGCGTCGCCACGCTGCAGTCGAAGATCATGCCGGTGCAGATCCACGACAGCATGATCGCCTACGTGTTCCAGGACGGCCTGATCAGCCGCGCCACCGAAGGGCAGCCGAACCGCAACCAGGGCCTCAGCCAGGGCATCATCCACGCGGTCACGTGGTACATGCAGTACACGTCGATCAGCCGCTGGGGAGCCCTGCCGGAGGGCACCGTCGGCGACCGCGAGAACAACCTGCCGGAGTCGACCAACTGGTGGCTGCGCGCCGTGCGCGACCAGGCGATGTCGAACCAGGACTGGGCGCTGAACCAGGTGCCGCGCGAACGGCTGGCGAAGTACCGCAACGACTGCCGCCTGAAGGCGTGGAGCTTCACCACGTGGGCGATGGCCGCCTACCCGGACAAGTGGCTCGACTTCTTCCTGGCGCTGCCGGACGACAAGAAGCCGATCCCGACGCTCGAGGAGGTCGACGCGATCGGCGAGAAGGTGTTCGGCAAGAAGCTCGCCGTGATCGACGAGGAGTGGCGCGAATGGGCGCGCGGCGACTCGGGCGTCGCGTTCGGCACCGGCTACGGCCCGCCGCTGCTGCCGGAGCGGCCGAGCAAGGAAGAGCTCGCGGTGCTCGACCGCCTGAACGCCGTGCGCGCGACGCCGCTGGCGTTCTCGTGGCCCGAGGACAAGCAGCCGTGGGACGGCACCTTCGCCGGCATGCCGGCGTGCGAACTCGACGCCGAGACGTCGATCGCCTGCGAGGACCACGCGCACTTCCTGGCGCGCTGGCCGGAGCAGCACCTGAAGTGGCCGGAGGCGCACGAGGAGAACCCGGCGCTCGAAGGCTTCTCGCCGCGCGGCCAGCGCGCCGCGATGGGCTCGGTCATCATCCACCGCAAGGGCCAGGGCGGCGTGGAGTTCGCCAAGGACTCGGTCGACGGCTGGCTCGGCACGCCGTACCACCGCTTCCCGCTGCTCGAGCACAACATCAAGCGCTTCGGTTACTCGTTCCTCTACGAGAACGACCTCACCGTCGCCGTGCTCGACATGGGCTCGCTCGAGGAGCCGTACGACCCGGCCGCGGCGCCGCGGCTGATCTGCTGGCCGCCGCACGGCATGAAGGACGTGCCGACCGACTTCCACGGCATCGAGCAGCCGAACCCGCTGGAGGACCAGCCGGAGAAGGACCAGGACATCACCAAGACCGGCTATCCGGTCAGCCTGCAGCTGCAGCGCGAGCTCGCCGGCCGCGTCTCGAACGCGACCATGCAGCTGTTCGAGGCGCGCAGCAGCGGCAAGGCGCCGACCGCGCACTTCGTCGTGAAGGGCAGCAAGGAGCAGGCGGCGTGGCACGAGCGCTGCAAGAAGGAGGTGCCGACGTGGCTGCACACGCCGCAGGTGCCGCTGAATCGCAAGGTCGAGATCCGCGACGTCGTGTTCGTCATCCCGAAGGAGCGGCTCGAGCCCGGCAAGCACTTCCAGGCGCGCGTCATGCTGACGCTCGGCGACCAGGAACTGTGGTTCTACTGGGAGTTCACCGCCGGCTCGCAGCAGGAAGGCCTGAAGCTGAAGTGACGGTGGCGCCGGCCGCGGCCGGTGGGTGACTCCGAGCGGGCCGGCCGATGCGCCGGCCCGTTTCGTTGGTGTCGGGCGGCGTCGGGACCTTCCCCTGGCTTGCCGGCGGGCGCTGTGCCCCCGCCGCGCTTGCATCGCCGGGGCGGGACTCCACAATCCTCGCCCACTCTCCATGCGCCGGCCTTCCCGCCGGCAACCCACGAGTCATGAGCAAGCGCGTCGACGAGATCCTCGGCTGGTACGAATCCGACAACCCCGGCGTCCTGAAGAACCTGCGCTGGATGATGGACACGGGCGCCCTGGCGGGCACCGGCAAGTTCGTGATCCTGCCGGTCGACCAGGGCTTCGAGCACGGCCCCGCGCGCTCGTTCGCCAAGAACCCGGCCGGCTACGACCCGTACTACCACTTCGAGCTGGCGATCGAGTCCGGCTGCAACGCCTACGCGGCGCCGCTCGGCTTCCTCGAGGCCGGTGCGCGCAAGTTCGCGGGCCGCATCCCGCTGATCCTGAAGCTGAACAACAGCGACTCGCTCTACAGCCCGAAGGACCCGAAGCCGGCGATCACCGGCTCGGTCAAGGACGCCCTGCGCCTGGGCTGCGCGGCGATCGGCTTCACGATCTACCCGGGCAGCAGCCAGCGCGACGCGATGTACATGGAGCTGCGCAAGATCAGCGAGGAGGCGAAGGAAGCCGGCCTCGCGGTGGTCGTGTGGAGCTACCCGCGCGGCACCGCGCTCAGCAAGCAGGGCGAGACCGCGATCGACGTGGCCGCCTACGCCGCGCAGATCGCCGCCCAGCTCGGTGCACACATCATCAAGGTGAAGCCGCCGACCGAGGCGCTCGAGCAGGACGCGGCCAAGAAGGTCTACGAGAGCGAGAAGATCGCCATCGCGACGCTGGCCGAGCGCACGAAGCACGTCGTGCAGGCCGCGTTCGGCGGTCGCCGCATCGTCATCTTTTCGGGTGGGGAAGCGAAGGGCACCGAAGAGGTGCTGGGCGAGATCAAGGGCCTCGCCGACGGTGGCTCGTTCGGCTCGATCATGGGCCGCAACGCGTTCCAGCGCCCGAAGGCGGACGCGCTGAAGCTGCTGAAGAGCGTGCAGGACATCTACCGCGCCGCGAAGTGATCGCGGCCGCGGTGGCCTGACGCAGGCCTCCGATGGACCCATCCGACGACACGCGCCTCCTGCTGCAGCGCTGGCACGCCGGCGATCGCCAGGCGATCGAGGCGTTGGTCGCGCGCGACCTCGAGTGGATCCGCGGCCACGTGCGCGCGCGCCTCGGCCCGCTGCTGCGCGCGCGCGGCGAGACGATGGACTACGTGCAGGACGCCGTGCTCGACGTGCTGCAGTACACACCGCGCTTCCTGACCGACGACCGTCGGCAGTTCCGCGCGCTGGTCGCGCGCATCGTCGAGAACCACCTGCGCGACGCGCACGACCATCACGCCGCGGCGCGCCGTTCGCCGCTGCGGGAACGGCCGGTGCCGACCGACTCGGTGCTCGACCTCGCCGCCGGCCAGCGGCCGGTGACGCAGCCGGGCGCTGCCGCCGAGCGCCGCGAGGAGGAGGGCTGGGTGCGGCTGGCGCTCGAACTGCTCGAGCCGGAGGACCGCCAGGTGCTGCTGCTGCGGCAGTGGCAGGAACTCGAGTTCGCCGCCGTCGGCGCGCGCATGGGCCTGACCGAGGACGCGGCGCGCATGCGCTTCCAGCGGGCGCTGCCGAAGTTGGCGAAGAAGCTCGAGGCGCTGCGCAGTGGTCGCGGCCTCGGCGACGGTTGAGTCGGCTCGGGGGCTTCGCGACGACTTGCCCTCGGCGATTCCACCATGTGTGGGGGAGGGCTGATGGTTCGAGCCGGCGGCCTTGTGAATTGCCGACAGTGGGTTGCGATCGGCGTGGACCATCCGTGTGGGGAGGCAACCATCCTGCTTGCAATCGGCGACACTGTTTGGTATGTGATTCGAAGTCGTAGGTATTGGATGGAAGCAGGCCCGCCGGAGAATGGGCCCGCCGGAGAATGGGCCCGAACATCAGTTCTAGGAGTCCCATGTATCCTCGCCTTGCGTCTCGTGCGTTGTTTCCCCTACTCCTTAGCGCAGCCGTTGCAGCACAGTCCTCGGGAGGGTGGTCCGCCGCGGCGCAGACGTCGACGTCGTTCTTGCACTCTGGCTCCGCTGGCGGCACTCACGAGCACGTCCAGATCACCAACAACTGGATCCCGAACTCGAAGGTGGAGTCGGTCACGATGCACGTCGTGTTTTTCGAGCCAGATGGAAACGGTGGCTTCAAGGAGAGCACGATCACTGTCGAAGTTCCCCCCGGGGGGACGCGGAGCTTCCACGGTGATGTGAAGCACGTCTGGGTTAGTGCTGGGACAGTTGCAGCAATCGGCACCTGGGCAGTCACCTACCCGTGACAGGAATGGGCGTGCGCCGGGTTATCGGCTGTGCGATCAGCATTGCGGTCGTCGCGTGGGTCGCTGGGATCTTTCCGCTCGTTGGTGTCCTGCCTGCATCGGACCCAGCGAGTGGACTGCCGGCGCCTGCTGACGATTCCTTGGCGCACTCCAGTAGGCCTTCGGTAAGCGCAGATCTGGACCGAACAGGCTTGCACGCGCCGGACAGCTCGGCTCTCGACAGCGGTCTGACCATTTCCGTCTGTCGGCAGGGTGGATCGAGCATTCCTGGGGCGAAAGTGAGCATCGCTCGTCTGTCGGCCGGGGCTCGCGAGTGCATTCTCTCCGGGGCTACAGATGCTGATGGAATCTTGGATGTTGCGAGTGTGCCGAGCGAAGCCTGCTCGGTCATGGTGACTGCGCCGGGCTTCCTGCCGTGGTTCCGCGAGGCTGCGGTCTCGGGTTCCACGAGACGGCTCGAGGTCACCATGGATTCAGGCTTGGGGTTGTCTGGGGTCGTGCTCGCTGGTGACAGGCCGATCGTTGGAACGAACGTTCGCTTGGTGGCCAATCCGAAAGGGCGGTGGGCCACGGCAGATTTCCTTTCGGGATCTGTCTGGCCGCAGAGCGCAAGAGTTGCATTGGTTCCCGATTCGCACATTTGCGATGTGTCCGTGCCGACGGACGAGAAGGGATCATTTGAGTTTCGAGGCCTAGACCCCTCGTGGCAATGCGTCCTCGCGGTCGACGATGTGAGATGGCTGGCTTCTCCGCCATTCCTGGCTGTTCAGCCCGGACAACATGACTTGAGAATCGTGGTCGATACGGCCACGACTCTTCAGTTCCGAGTTCAGGCCGTCGGCGATGGTGTGGGAGCCCCGCCAAGTGGAATGAAGGACCTTCTCGTTTCCGTCCGCGACGGTTCTGGTGATACGCGCTCGTTCGCCACGTCCATGGAGGGTGGCCTAGGATTCCTGCGGTTCGTTCCGCCGACGACCTGGTCAGGATCGCTGACTTGCGAGGCCGTTGCTCGTGCAGGCGACTGGATGGCAGCTGCTGCGCCAGTCTCGGTGCCAATAGGGGCGACTTCGTTGATCGAGTTGTCACCTGCAACCGACCCCGTTGGGTGGTGCGTCATTCTCGATCCAGAATGGGCAGACGGAAGTCTCTGCGAGGAAGGCGTGAGCGTGCGTGCCTATGCCGACGCGGGGCAGCCGATCCGAGTCAGCGTTTCGCGCGCCCATCCGCAGGGATACCTGATACGGGCGGACTCGCGACCCCTCAGGCTCGAGTGGCTTGCCAAGGATTGCATACGGGAGTGGCGTGATGCTCCTCTGGTCGACGTAGCTATTGCGCCGGTGGGTAGCAGGATCCGCTCATGGATGCCGGTCGGGGCCGATCTCCTGGTCACGGTTCCTGACGTCTCTACCCACGTGCTCCTCGAAGGGCCCTTCGGTGCCCGTAGTTTGACCGTGAACCGGACAATGCGTTTCCGCTCGGTGGTTTCTGGCGACTACTCGGCCAAGGCAGACCTGGGGGGAACTTCGGTCCGGCGCTCCGTTTCTGTGGCTGGATCGGGGTCCTCCCATCTCAACTTCCTGCACTGATCGGACCGCCAGCTGGGTAGTCGGGTCAATGCGTCACTCGGTGGTGACGAACAATCGGTCGTAGCTGTCGAGCAGCACCGCCAGCTCCCGCAAGCTGGCGTCGTCGCGCGCGATCGCCGGCACTTCGCTGCACGCCAGAAGCCGTCTGCGCACCGCCTGCAGCGCTGCCGCGTCGCCGCGCAGGCGCAGCTCCGCGTAGCCGTTCGCGATCGGCAGCGGGGCGCGCTGCAGGTGTTCGGCGAGGTTGACGCGGAAGCGCTGGTGGGTGCCGTACGGCGTCAGCCCGAACGCCACCGGCCGCTCCTCGAGCGGATCGGCCCATGGCGTCCAGTGGCCGAGCTGCAGCTCGAGGTCCGGTAGGCCGAGCTCCGGGTGCTGTTGCGCCAGCTCGTAGGCGGCGAACAGGTGCGCGTAGAACGGATTCGGCGCGAGGCGCCCGACGCGCAGCGCGTGGGCGTGGGCGAGGAACGCGCCTTCGCCGGCGAAGTCGTCGTGCGGCCGCAGCTTGCTGCCGTGGTCGACGCCGCCGAGCAGCAGTGCGTCGACCTTCGCGTCGGTCGGCACGTCGCCGCGGGCCAGCGCGCGCGCGGCCTTCGCCGGCAACCGCAGGTCGTCGTCGCCGGTGCGCGACGGCAGCTTGCCGCCGAGCCAACGCAGGCGCAGCAGGCGCAGGCGGTGGCGCAGCGCGTGGTCGGCGCCGGCGAACGCCGGGTGCACACGCGGTGCGGCGACCGCGTGCGGTGGCGCATCGTGACGCACCGCGCAGACGACGAAGTTCGTGCGCAGCTCCTGCCACAGGTCGAGGTAGGCGAGCACGCTGCTCTGCGCGCGATCGCCGAGCTGCAGCGCCTCCGCCATGCGGTCGGGCTGCGCCCACGGGCGGTGGAACCAATGGCCGGGCACGAGGCCGGCGCCCTGCAGCAAGGCGCCGAGCTGGTGGCCGGTGAAGCCGCGGTCGCCGGCGTGCAGGAACGCGTCGACGACGCCGGCGTCGTTCCTGCTGTCGGCGTAGGTGGTGAACGCGTAGCGCAGCGGATGGGCCGCCGGCAGCCGCCGCACGAACGTGCGGAACGCCGCCGGGTGTTCGCGCCGTGCGGCGTCGAAGCCGAGCAGCTTCGCCAGCCGCTGCAGCTGGAACACGCGTTGCCGCGACCAGTGCGGGTAGACCATCAGCCGCAGCACGCCGTCCGGGTTCAGCTTCGCGGCGAGGCCGCGCAGCGTCGCCTGCGGATCGGCGGTGTTCATCAGCACGCCGTAGCACTCGATCAGGTCGAACGTGCCGTCGGGCCACGTGCTCTCGTCGTCGAGGTCGACCGGGGCGAAGCGCACGTTCTTCTGCCGATGCACACGGCAGCGGCGGCGCGCGACGTCGAGGCTCGGTTCGCTGAGGTCGGTGGCGAGGATCTCCGCCCGCGGGTTCGCCTGCGCGAACGCGTACGGCTGGAACGTGCCACAGCCGGCGATCCAGATGCGCGGTCGCGCCGGCGCCGGTCCGCGGCCGGCGCGGTCCCACAGCCAGTCGACGTGCAGCTCGTACGGATGCGTGCTCGGCAGCGACGCCAGCAGTGGCACCTGTGGGTACGGCCAGGCCGCGTATTGGGTGCGCATGACGGCAGCCTTGCCACCGTCGCCGCTCCGTCCGTTCGCCCGCGTGGTCGTCATGTACTGCCGGTGCTATCGGCAGCACGGGGGCGCGCCGTTCAGCCCGCTTCGGGCGGGGCGTCGTACATCTCGGCGATCTCGTCGCGCGCCCCGTTCAGGTCGTCCGGCGTCTTCATCGGCAGGAAGCGCGACTTCTGGCCGCTGCGGCGCACGCACAGCCAGCCGGTCGGCAGGTGCGCGGTCAGCTCGCCGATCAGGTGCTCGACCTGCACCGCCTTCCTCTCCTCGACGGTCTTCTCGACGAAGTACCAGCCGAGCTCGAAGTCGCGGTCGAGGGCCGCTGCGCTGAAGGTGAAGGTGTTGGTGTTGAAGACGTCGACGATGCTCGGGTCGAAGTCGGCCGGGAACCGGATCTGCTCGACCAGCTGCGTCTGGCCGTGGTACGAGAACGGCGAGCCGCCGACGTCCTCGGGCCACTTCGGCGCCAGTTCGCAGGTCGCGGCCATGCCGCTCTTGATGTGGTGGCCGAGGATCAGCGGGTCGATGCGGGCGCCGACGTTGTCGACGTTGCGCACCAGCAGCCAGCGGCCGCCGGCAGCCAGGAACGACTGCAGCAGGCCGGCGCGCCGGAACGACGACGGGAAGTCGCCGTGGCCGGGGCCATATGGCGACAGCTCGCCGTTCTGCAGCTTGAACAGGTCGCCGCGCTGCGTCATGCGCAGCGCGATCGACTGGGTGAAGTGGTGGATGCGCGCCGCTTCGGCGCCGAAATGGCCGTGCTCGACGAAGTGCGCCTTGGTGGCGGCGTCGGTGGCGAAGCTGTTCATCAGGAACAGCGGCACCGCGGCGCCGGCGGCCGACGGGTGCTTCCGGCAGTCCTCGACGGCGAGGGCCAGGAACGAGCGCTCCTTGCCGAGCACCGGCACGACGCCCTTGACCACGCCGCCAAAGCGCGTCGCCATGCCGCCGTTCAGCACGACGACGCCGACCTCGCCCTTCTGCAGGGCTTCGCGGCCGATGCGCTCCAGTTCGCGCGCCGCCTTGGTCTGGCTGCCGGGCAGCTTCTGCAACGCGCTCGGCGGCGGCGCCAGCAGTTCGCCGGTGATCGCGTTGCCGGCCTTCGACAAGCGACCGGCGGCCACGTCCTGCTGCCAGCGCTTCTGCAGTTCGGCGTCGAAGCCGTACTGCTGCAGGAACGCCAGCTGTTGCTCGTTGGGTCCGTTCAAGGCCGAAGCAGGCTAGCCGCGGCGCGGTTCCCGCGCGAGCCCGCGCCGGCTACACATCCCAGTATGGCAACTGGCGATGCGACCGAGCGCACGACGCCGCTGCTGGCGCCGGATGCGGCGTTGGCGGCGGTGCCGGGCATCGGTCCGGCGAGCCAGCGCCGCCTCGCCGCGGTCGGCTTGCGCACGGTGCTCGACCTGGTGCAGTTCTTCCCGCGCCGCTACCGGCCGTTGCGCGAGCTCGCGGCGCCGGACGAAGCCGCGGTCGGCGAACTGGTGCGGCTGCGCGGCCGCGTGCAGAGCGTGCGCCGCGCCTGGCTGCCGGGGCGCCGTTCGATGGTGACGATCGTGTTCGCCTGCGACGGCGGCGGCACCTTCGACGTGATGTTCTTCAACCAGCCTTGGCTGCAGAAGAACCACGCCGTCGGCGACGAGCGTCTCGTCGAGGGCGTGCTGGTGCAGAAGGGGCGGCGGTTCCAGCTGCACGGGGGCAAGGTGCTCGCGCGCGGTGCGCAACCGAGCGGCGAGGTGCAGCTGCGCTATCCCGAGATCGACGGCATCGCCGGTGCCCGGCTCGTGCAGTGGCTGCAGCACGCGCTTCTGCACCTCGACTTCGCACGCGTGCCGCCGCCGTCGCTGCCGGCGGGGCTCGAAGAGTTCGGACACGCGCCAGCCCAGCTGCTGCTGGCGATGCACCGGCCGGCGAACGTGCAGGAGCACGAACACGCGCGCCGCCACTTCGCCGTGCGCGAAGCGGTGGCGGTGTTCGCCGCCGTCGATCGCGCGGCGCGCGCACGATCGCAGCGGCCTGGGCGTGCGTTCGCGGTCGACGACGCGCTGGCGGCGCGCATCCGCGGGCGCATCCCGCTGCAGCTGACCGCCGACCAGGAAGCCGCGGTGCAGTTGCTGTGGCGCAAGCTCGCCGGCCCGTCGGCGATGGGCGTGCTGCTGCAGGGCGACGTCGGCACCGGCAAGACGGCGGTGGCGATTGCCGCGGCGCTCGCCGTGCTGGCGAAGGGGGCGAGCGTCGCGTTCCTGGCGCCGACCGAGCTGCTGGCCGAGCAGCACCACCACAACGTCGCCGGCTGGCTGCGCGGCAGCGGCGTTCAGGTCGTGCTGCACACCGCCGGCAACCGCCGGGCCTCGCTGCCCGCCGCCGGGCCGCTGCTGGTGTTCGGCACGCATGCGCTGCTGACCGGCGACCTGCAGCTGCCGAACCTCGGCCTCGTCGTCGTCGACGAGCAGCATCGCTTCGGCGTGAAGCAGCGCATGGCGCTGGTGCAGAAGGGCGACAACCCGCACGTGCTGGTGATGACGGCGACGCCGATCCCGCGCACGCTGGCGCTGGTGCTGTTCGGCGATCTCGACGTCGCCACCCTGCGCCAGCGGCCGCCGGGCCGACGCGTCGTGCGCGCGCTCCACCTGCCGGCCGAGCGCTGGCCGCGCGCCGTGCGCGCGATCGAACGGGCGGTGCGCCGCGGCGGCCGCGTGTTCGTCGTCTGCCCCGCGGTCGGCGAGGACGGCGAGAAGGGCGGCGTGATGCGCGTGCTGGCGTCGCTGCAGGGCCAGTTCCGCTGCGGCCTCGTGCACGGCCGCTTGCCGGCGGGCGAACGGCAGCGCGTGCTGGCGCACTTCCGCGAAGGGCTGGTCGACGTGCTGGTCGGCACCACGGTGCTCGAGGTCGGTGTCGACGTGCCGGACGCGACGCTGGTCGTCGTCGTCGCCGCCGACCGCTTCGGCATCGCCACGCTGCACCAGCTGCGCGGGCGCGTCGGCCGCGGCCTGCGGCGCGGCCTGTGCCTCCTGTGCGGGCCACGCAGCGAACGCGTCGCCGCCGTCTGCCGCACCACCGACGGCTTCGAACTCGCCGAGGCCGACCTGGCGCTGCGCGGCAGCGGCGAACTGCTCGGCACCGCGCAGAGCGGCTTCGACGACCTGCGCGCGCTCGATCCGGTCGACGACCTCGACCTGCTGCTGCGCGTGCGCCAGGCGGTGGCCGCGGAGGCACGGCCGTGAAAGCCCCGGAACGCCTGCTGTCGGTGGCGGAAGCGCGCGCGATCGACCGCGACGCCGCCGAACGCCTCGGCATGCCGACGCTGCTGCTGATGGAGAACGCGGCGCGCAGCACCGCCGAGGTCGCGCGTTCGCTCGGGGAGCGCTTCGTGATCCTGGCCGGTGCCGGCAACAACGGCGGCGACGGCCTCGCCGCCGCGCGCCACCTCGGCGTGCAGCGCTGCACGATCCATCTGCTCGCCGAGCCCGATCCTGCGAAGGCGCCCGACGCCGCACTGCAGCTCCGCATCCTGCGCGCGGCCGGCGTGCCGTTGGTCGTGGGCGCGCTGCCGGATCTCGCGCAGCACGCCGGTGCGGTGTGGCTCGACGCGCTGTTCGGCACCGGCCTCGTGCGCGAACTGACCGGAACGGCGCGCGCGTGGGTCGACGCGTTCGATCGGGCGCGCGGGCCGAAGCTCGCGGTCGACATCCCGTCCGGCCTGCACGGCGACACCGGCGAGGTCCTCGGCGCCGCGTGCCACGCCGACGCCACGGTGACCTTCGTCGCCAGGAAACGCGGCATGGCGACGCCGAACGGCCTGCGCCACTGCGGCCGCATCGTCGTCGCCGGCCTCGGCCTGCCGTGAGCCAGCGCAAACCTGCGGCCCAGCCGCAGGTCAGGCCCAGAACGCCGCGAGCTCGCGTTCGAACGCGGCCGGCTGCTCCATCGGCACCAGGTGCGCAGCGCCCGGCACGACGACGCAGCGGGCGCCCGGCACCGCGGCGGCGATCGCCTGCAGCTCGGCCGGCGGCGTGATCGGGTCGTGTTCGCCGGCGATCGCCAGCGTCGGCATCGCCAGCTGCGGCAGCAGTGATGTGCGATCGGGTCGGTCGCGCAGGCCGCGCAGGTCGGCGACGATCGTCTCGACCGGCGTGTCCTCGATCATCGTGCGCACGCGGGCCGCGAGCACGGCGTCGGCGTCCTTCGCCAGCAGCTTGCCCAGCATTGCCTGCGCGATCGCTGCACGGCCGTGTTCGAGCACGGTGCGGATCGCGGCGTCGCGGCCCGCGCGTGCTTGCTCGCCGTCGGCGCCGGCGCGCGTATTGGTCAGCACCAGCGAACGCACGCGCTGTGGGAACGCCGCGGCGAGGGCGAAGGCGACGTAGCCGCCCATCGACAGGCCGACGACGTCGGCGTCGGCGGCGCCGAACGCGTCGAGCACGGCGGCCGCGTCGGCGGCGAAGCGTTCCATCGAGTGGACCGCGTCACCCGGCGCGGGCGAGTGGCCGTGGCCGCGTTGGTCGAGCGCCACCAGCGTGCGGCGTGCGGCCAGCGGCGACCGCAGCACCTCGAGCCACATGCGGTGGTCGAGTGGATAGCCGTGCAGCAGCAGCGCCACCGGTCCGCGGCCGGCTGTGTGCGCGACCAGCGTCGCGGCGGCGTGGGCGCCGTGCGCCGGCACTTCGATCGTGCGCCGCGTGATCCCGTTCGAAGCACTCATGCGCCCGTCCAGCGCAGCCGCGCCACCGCTTCGACGTGGAACGTCATCGGGAACATGTCGTAGCCCTCGACCTGCTCGAGCGCGTAGCCGCCGTCGACGAGCTGCCGCAGGTCGCGCGCCAGCGTCTGCGGATCGCACGACACGTAGACGAGCCGCCGCGCGCGCAGCTGCAGCAGGGCCGGGATCGCCGGCTTGGCGCCGAGGCGCGGCGGATCCATCAGCACCAGGTCCGGACGCTCCTTGTTGTCGCGCAGGAACTGCTCGGTCGTGGCGCGCAGGTAGGTGACGTTGTCGCAGCCGTTGGTCTTGGCGTTGACGCGGCCGAGCGTCGCGGCGCGCCGTTCGTCCTCGACCGAAACCACGCGCGAGAAACGCCGGCTCAGCGGCAGCGAGAACAGGCCGACGCCGGCGTAGAGATCGAACGCCAGTTCGCCGCGCTCGTCGCCGAGGGCGCCGGCGACGAGTTCGCCGACCAGGTGGCGGTTGCCCTGGAAGAAGCTCTCCGGCTCGATCAGGTAGCGGAAGCCCTGCACGTGGTGCTCGACCAGGTCCTTGCGCATGCCCGGCAGGTCGGGCGCCCACGACGCACCGCCGGTGCCGCAGGCGCCGTCGATCTGGTACGGCCACTCCTTCTTCGGCAGCTGCGTGATCGCCTCGCGCACTGCGGCGAGACCCTGTTCGAGCTCTGGCGCCAGCACCGGGCACTGCTGGACGTCGAGCACGTCGTGCGTGAACGCGCGGTGGAAGCCGAGCATCGGCGTCGGCGGCGGGGCGTCGGTGGCAGCATCGGCGGCGGCCATCGCCGCCTTCATCGCGCGCCGTTCGTGGCGGCGCAGGCGGCCGTGCGTGCCGTCGCTGCGATGGCCGGAGGTGGCGGTGACCTTCAGCTGCGTGCGTACGCGGTAGCCCCACGGCTCGCCATGGTGCACGACCACCGGCTGCGGCCAGTCGAAGCCGCCGGTGCGCACCAACGCGTCGCGCACGAACTCGCTCTTCGCCGCCACCTGCGTCGGGTAGTCGACGTGCTGGAACTGGCAGCCGCCGCACTCGCCGAAGTGCTGGCAGCGCGGCGTCACGCGGTGCGGGCCGGCCGCGAGCACGGCGAGCAGCTTGCTGCGCACGAAGTTCTTCTGCACCTCGGTGACCTCGACCTGCACGCGGTCGCCGGGCGCACCGAACGGCACGAACACCGCGAGCCCCTCGTGGCGGGCGATGGCGAAGCCGCCGAAGCCGAGGCGTTCGACGGTCAATTCGAGGGTCTGGCCGACGGTCGGGTGCGTCATGGGGGCGAGCACGGTAGCGCCGTGCTCCGGTCGACGCCAAAGCCCATGCTATGGCGAGTTGGAACGCAGCGTTACCATCCGGCACTCACCTTGTCCCACACCGGAGGGTTGCGATGCAGTGGAAGCAGTGCTTGGTCGGTCCGTGGTTGCTGGTGGCGGCGATGGCGCAGACCACGCTGGTGTCGCCGGTCGGGACGGCGACCGTCGACGGCTCGACGTCGAACACGTTCCCGTTCCTGAACGCGACGCCGCGGCGCTACCAGCAGCTGCACGGCGATCTCGGCCCCGGCGCGAAGCTGATCACGCAGTTGTCGTTCCGGCTCAGCTCCGGAACGTCGAGCAACAGCGGCACGCGCCTCGTCGACCTCGAGCTGTGGTTCGGCCAGGGCGTGCCGGCGCTGCGGCCGAGTTTCGCGTTCGACGCCAACTACGTCGGCGGGGCCGCCGGGCGCACGCTGGCGCTGCCGCGCACGGTGGTGACGTTCGGGCCGCAGGGCACTGCGGTGACCGGCGTGAACCCGTTCACCGGCAACATGGACCTCGTGCTGACGACGCCGTACTTGTTCCCGGGCAACGGCAACTCGCTGGTCTGGGAAGCGGTCGTCCACAGCACGTCGCCTGGTGCGGCGGGCCTGTTCTCGGCGCCGGACGCCGAGCAAGGCGTGGTCACCACGGCGACGACCACGTCGCTCGGCGGTGGCTGCACCGCCAGCGGCCAGAGCGCCCCGATGACGCACACCTACACCGTGCTCGACGTCGCCGGCACGCTGGTGCTGAACACGCAGGTGACGAACGCGCCGCCGAACGCGCTGTGCTTCCTCGCCCTCGGCGTGCAGAACCCGAACTTCTTCGGCCTCTGCGGGCCGATCCTGACCGATGCGCAGCTGATCACCTTCGTCGGCTTCAGCGACGCGGTCGGCGCGATCTCGGCCGATCGCCCGGCGTTCGCGACCGCGGCGCTGCCGAACGGCATCCAGGGGCTCGACCTCTACACGCAGGTGTTCGCGTTCGACGCGGCGGTGCCGGGCCAGCCGCTGGTGCTGTCGAACGGCCGGCGCACGACCACGCCGTCGTCGAACACGACGCGCGTCAACCAGGTCAGCCGCATCCTCAACACCGTCGGCGGCACGACCGCGAGCGAAGGATCGTTCCTGAACAGCACGGTCGGCTACGGCCTGGTGACGCGCTTCACCTACTTCTGAGCAGTTGGCGCCGGCCACAGCCCCGCCGCATCGACCGGCAGCGGCACGGTGTCGTCGATCGCCGGCAGGCTCGCCGCCAGGTAGCGCACCAACGTCGACGCGCCGACGTCGACGGCGCAGACGACGTGCGCTGCGTCCGGCGGCGGATCGTGTGCTTCGATGCGAACGTGCAGCTGTGGCGCGTCGCCGTCGCGCTGCGTCCAGCGCAGCAGGAGCCGGCGGCCGTCGCTGCGATGCTCCTGCACCTGCAGCGTGCGCGCGCCCGGCGGCAGCCGCGGCCGGAAGTGCGCCTGGCGCGGGCCGTCGAAGCCGGGGATCGCGACCGTGCGCACGCCGGTGCAGGCGAACGCCATCGCGTCGAGGGCGAGCCCGGTCGCGTGCGGCCACAGCAGCCCGCCGAGCCCGTCGTCGCCGAGTGCCAGCGGTGCGCCGTCGGCGGCGAGCGCCGCCGGCCAGTGCCCAGCCGCGGTGGTGCGCCGCAGCAGGCTGCGCCACGCGTCACTCCACGCGGCGTCGCGCGCCGCCGCCAGCGTCGCCAGCAGTTGCGCCTGGCTCGCGGTGGTGGCGAGGCCGCTGGTCGCGGTGGCGCCGACGCGCACCTCGTCGGGCGCTCGCCACAGCGCGCGCAACGAGGCGGCGAGGTGGCGCTGCGTGCGCTGCTGCGACGCGAACGTCCAGCCGAGCCACGGCACGGTGAGCGCCGCGTCGGCGAGCACGCCGTCGTGCAGTCGTTCCTTCTGCGGCGCGTCGACCGCGGGCCACGCCGCGAGCGCGAAGCGGTCCGCGGTCGGCGACCAGAAGCGTTCTTCGGCGATCTGCGCGACGTCGGCGGCGCGCTGGATCGCGGCGGCGCGGATCGCCGGCGCCGTCGCGCGCACCGCGGCATCGGTGTCGCGTTCGGCGAGTGCTGCCTCGATCTCGCCGAGGGCCGCGTTCGCCAGCAGGAACTGCACCAGCGCCGGCAGCGACCACGGCCGCGGCCCGTCGGCGGCGATCGCGAGCGCGCCCGTCGGTGCCTCGGCGCCGAGGGCTCGCCACGACGCCGCCAGTTCGGGCGCACCGAGGGGAAACGGCTGCAGGCCGTTCGGCGAGAAGCGTTGGCCGTCGAGGCAATGGCGCAGCAGCGGCAGGTGCGCACGCAGCAGCGCGTCGTCGCCGCTCGCGCGCCAGTACCAGTGGTGCATCAGCACCAGCAGGCTGGCGCTGCCGTCGTTCGGCACCGTCGGCCGATCGTCGGCGCGCGGCGGCGGATCGTTCGTGGTCGCCGCACAGCCCGGGACCGGGAACGTGGTCGGCACCGCTTGCAGCACGCGCGTCGTCGCGGCGATGCCGGCCAGCAGTGCGCGGGCCTCGGCGAACAGGCCGCAACGCAAGCAGCCGAGCAGCGGCCCGACCTGTTCGGCCAATGGGCCCGGTGTCGCGCGCAGCAGCGGCAGGAAGCCGCCGGTGGTCGCATCCCGCGCCAGCAGCAGCAGCAGCTTGCCGTCGGCGAACGCATCGGCGGTGGCCTCGTCGTCGCACGCGAACGTGGTCGTGCCCAGCAGCCGTCGCTGCCAGTGCTGCAGCGTGCGCTCGGCCAGCGGCGGCGTCGTGCCCGGCTCGGGATCGACCCACAGCGTGGTCCCGTCGGGGGGCCACAGCCGCGCCAGCAGCTCGACGTCGCCGCTGCGGCCCGGTTCGATGCGGCCGAGCTCGTGCACCAGTTCGTCGCCGACCACGCTGGCGTCGCCGAGGAACTGCACGCGCAGCGCCCTCGGCGCGGCGGTGCCGGTGGTGGTGGCGGCGAGGCGACCATCTGCCGCGGCGCCGCCGGCGAGCGTCGCCGCGACCTGCACGTTCGTCAGCGCCTGCTTGCCGTCGTTGTGCACGGCGATCCAGCGCAGCAGAAGGCCACTGCCGGGCTCGACCCAGTTCAGCGTACGCAGTGCTAGGCCTTGGTCGTCGCGGTCCTCGGTGACGACGAAGCCACGGTCGCGCACGCGCGCCACGGTTTGTCGCGGCAGGCGCCGTTCCCGGCCGTCGACCCGCACGCGCAGGGACAGCGCGCCGAACGGTTGCGTGCCGACGAGGCCCGGTCCCCGCAGGTGCGTCATCGTCGCCGCGGCGTCGCCGAGGCCGAAGCACGCGAACACGGTGCCGTTGCCGATCGGGAACGCGGCGCGCGGCGGCGGCGCCGTCGTGCGGTCGGCGTCGCGCACGAGCCGATGCGACGACAGCCGCGACAGCTCCGGCGCGAACTCCGCCAGCGGCACCCGCAGCGGAGGCGCCTGGGTCCCCGCCGCCATGGTCAGCACGAGGGCCGTGGTGCAGGCGACGAGCGGTGCTGCGGGTCTCACGCGCGCATTGTGGGGGCGTTCGTCTTGGGCGGAAGCCCCCGGCCGCCGGGCCCGCTCTGCAGCCACAGGCCGAGCGCGACCAGCACCAGCGCCACGAAGAAGCGGCTGCCCGGCAGCGGTGCGCCCATCGCACTGTTCAACGCCGCGGCGACCAGCGGCTGCACGTTGATGTAGAGGGCGACCTGCGAGCTGTGCGTGTGGCGCAGCGCCCAGGTGTTCAGCAGGTAGGTCAGCACGGTGGCGCCGAGGATCACGTAGAGCGCGTACCAGACGACCGGCGGCGTCAGCACCGCATCGACCGCGGCACCCGTGACGTGCGGGCCGCTCCAGGCGCCGATCATCGCGGTGCCGCTGACGAACAGGAACGCGGTCGCGACCCACGGATCGAGCTGCTTGCCGAACCGGCGGATCAGCACGAGGTGCACGGCGAACGCGATGCCGTTGCCCATCGTCAGCAGGTCGCCGAGCAGCGAGCTGCCGTCGTCGTTGCCGAGGCCCTGCAGCACGCGGTCGATGCCGAGCAGCCACGACACGCCGGTCAAGGCGACGGCGATCGCGCCGACGCGGCGCAGGCTCAGCCGTTCCTGCCCGAACAGCACCGCGGTCAGCAGCGTCCAGGTCGGGATCAGCGCGTTGACGATCGCGCTGTGCTCGGGCGTCGTGCGCGCCATGCCCTCGGCGAACAGGATCTGGTTGGCGGCGACGCCGAGCAGCGACGCCAGCAGCAGCCAGCCGCACAGGCGGGCGTTCGGCAGCGTCCGGTCGCGCCGCAGCCACAGCGCCAGCGGCACGATCACCGCCGTCGCCGCGGCGATGCGGAACAGCACCCAGTCGGTCGGCGACAGCGGTCCGAGCGGCGCCAGCAGCCGCTTGGTGAACACGTAGTTGCCGCCGAACAGCAGCGAGACCGTGATCAGGGCGGCGTGGACGCGCAGGGCGGAGGTCAAGGGGCGAGCATGGTGTCGCCCGCCGCTGCGGATGCAAGTTCGGCCGTGCCCGCGCCGATCCTGGGGCCCGGACCGATCAGTCGGCCAGGGTGAATCCCTGCAGTTCCTCGCGCACGGCCGCCGTCTGTTCGCGGCTGGAGGTGACCGCGGCGCTCAGCTGCTCGGCGGCACTGGCATTGCGCTGCGTCATCGCGTCGATCTTGGCGACGCTGCCAGCGACCGTCTGCAGCTGGGTCGCCTCGCGCTCGATCCCGATGCGGGTCGCTTCGATCAGGTCGGCGACCATCGTCGTCGCGTCCGCGATCGACGTGAACGAATGCAGCACCTGCTCGACCGCTTCGGCGCCGGCGTTGGTGCGCTGGTGGGAGAGGGTGATGCGTTCGCCGGTGAGCCGCGCCGCTTCCGCACTGCGCTGGGCGAGGCTGCGGACCTCGTCGGCCACGACGGCGAAGCCCTTGCCGGCGTCCCCGGCACGCGCCGCCTCGACCGCGGCATTGAGGGCCAGCAGGTTGGTCTGGAAGGCGATCTGGTCGATCGATGCCAGCACCGCGCGAACGTCCTCGGCCGCGGCCTTGGCCTCCTGCATCGTGGTGGTCAGCCGCTCGGTCGCGATCCGCCCGGATTTCACGGACTGCTGCGTCGAGGCCGCCACCTGCGTCGCCTCCTCGGCGGCGGCGCAGCACACGCGGCTGTTCGCTTCGATCTCGGTGATGGTCGCGCGCATCTCCTGCAGTTGGGCAGCGGCGTCGCTGGCGGTGTTCGCGAGCTCGCGGCTGGCGCCGCTCAGGTCGTTGGCCGTCGCGTCGATGATGCTCATCCGAGCTTTGACGCCCTGCAGGCTGCCGGCGAGGGCGTCGAGAGCCTGGTTCAGCGAGGCGCCCATCTGCCCGATCTCGTCGCCGCCGGGTGCGGCGATGCGCGGGCGCAGGTCGCCCTGGCCGACCGCGCGGAGCACCTCGGCACCAGCGCGGGCCGGGCGCGCGAGCCGTCGCGCGAGCCACCAGCCGGCGAACGCCACCGCCGTGGTCACCAGCGCACACACGGCGATGCCGGCGCGCACGAACGACTCCTGCCGCAGGGTGCCGTCGCGGCGCAGTGCGGCGGCGCTGGCGAGTGCTTCTTCCCGCCGCTGCTCGACGCACAGCGCCCAGGACTGGCCGAGGAAGCTGGCGCGGCCGAATGCTCCGAGCACTTCGCGGCCGGCGTAGTTCGTGTACTCCCGGCACGCGGCCTGGTCGGCGAACGCCTGCTCGGTCGCGAGCGTGCGCACGGTGCCCGCATCGCCGGCTCGATAGCTGGTGGCGACGGCGTGGTGCTCGAGATCGTTGCGCGCATCGCTGCGCATGTGCAGGTCGGCGCCGACCAGGTAGGCCTCGCCCGTTTCTCCGAGGCCGGCGCGCGTGCCCATGACCTCGCTGATCTGCGTCAGCGGCAGCTGCACCGCCAGCACGCCGAGTCGACGTTCGCCGGCGAACAGCGGCACGGCGGCGAAGGCGGCCGGGGCTTCGTACGACGGCGCGTAGGTGGCGAAGTCGCAGGCGACCACGTGGTCGCGTTCCGCTGCCGCCGCGGCCTGCACGACGGCGGCGAGGCCGGTGCCGGTCGCGGGGCCGTCGGCGAGGTCGGTGGCGAAGTCGAGTTCCTTGAACACCGTGTAGACGACCTGTCCGCGGGCATCGACGAGGAAGACGTCGTAGTAGCCGGCGATTTCGACGAGGCGACGGAACACCGGGTGCAGCTCGGCGTGCGCGCGCGCGTAGTCGTCGTCGCCGCCGGGCACGGCGTCCAACCGGTGCTTCTGGCCGAGTGGGTGGGGGTTGTCGCACAGGAACGTGCGCTGCAAGGTGACGCCGACCGGGGCCAGTCGAGCCAGCCAGTTCGCCGCCGGGCTGGTGCGATCCGGGTTCTGGCGTTCGTACTCGGCACCGAAGCCCTTGGTGTAGTAGTCGGCCAGCAGCTGGCGATCGCTTGCGACTGCAGCGGGATCCAGGTTCGCCGCCCGAGCGGCGAACGCTGCATCGAAGCGGGCCATCGCTTGCGTCGTGGCCGGCGCACTGGCGAGCAGGATCAGGTCGCTGCGCACGTCGCTGGCGTAGTCGTCGAGTGCGCGGACGAGGCCGTCGCGGATCGCCGACAGCCGCACGGCGGCATCGGCGGTGGCAGCCGCTTCGGCGGTGGCCGTCGTGGTCGCGAGGCTGTCGCTGCCGCGCAGCACGGCCCACGTGGTCATGCCGGCCACCGGCAGGGCGGCGACGCCGAGGCTGAACAGCACCAGTTTGGTTTGCAGCGTCAGATTCATGAGCTCCCCCGGGCATGCGCATCGGCCCGGACCGGTCCCCGACTGGGGGAATGCCCTAGCTCTGGGGGTGGCATGCAATTCCCGCAGGGCGGGCTGGCCAGGCCCGCTGCGCCCCGGCGCGAAGTCGGCTATCCTGCGCCGCCCTCCGGCCGCCGTCCCCTCCGGCGACCGCCCCCTGCCGCACGCCCCGCATGACCCTGACCGCCTCGCTGCTGCTCTCCCTGCTTCCCCAGGTGTTCCCCGGCGGCGACATCCAGTTGCCGCCGGCCAAGCCGAAGTCCGAGGCGCAGGTGGTGGCGAAGCCACTGACCGACGGCGAACGCTTCCGCCGCGACCTGCTCGACCTGGCCGGTCGCGAGGAACGGGCCGAGCAGCGGCTGCGCACGATGGCCGAGGAGTACTCGCAGGAGCAGCTCGAGAAGTTGATCGTCGACGTCGCCCGCTCGGCCCGCAACGAGGAGCTGATCGGCCTGGCCAGGGCGGCGCGGCGGTTCGGCAGGCAATCGCGCGCCGTCGCCGACGAGTTGCTGTTCCAGCTGCTGTCGCGCTCGCTCGGCGAGCCGACGCGCGTCGTGCTGCAGACGATGGTCGAGTTGCAGGGGGCGGCGGCCAAGAAGTCGCTGCAGGACTGCGTGCGCGCGCGCGTCACCGGGGTGCGTCGCCACGCCGTCGAGCTGCTGGCGCCGATGTTGACCACCGACGACGTGCCGTTCGTGCTGCTGTTGTCGAGGGAGCAGGCGCTCGACCTGCAGTTGCGCGCCGTCGACCTGCTGGCCGCGGTGCCGGAGGAACGCACGCTGCAGCGGCTGGTCGAGTTGCTGGCCAAGGACCCGGCGTTGGCCGGGGCCGCGGCCGGGGCGCTGGTCAAGGTCGGCGCGCCGGCGGTGCCGGTGCTGCAGCAGCAGCTGTCGGCGCCACCGATCGACCGCGCGTTCGCCTACGCGGGTTTCGCGCTCGCCCAGCTGGCGCAGCAGCTCGGGCCGCAGGCACTGCCGGCGGCGGGGGCGGCGGCGCTGGCCGCGCGCGTGCGGGATCCGGAGGCGCTGACGCGCGCGCTGGTCGCGGTGCCGCTGGCGGACTGCATCTTCCGCGGGGACGCGGTCTCCGGGGAAGGTCTCGAAGCCGCGGTCGTCGAGGCGCTGCTCGACGTCGTCGCGCCGACGCAGTTCGTGCCGAACCTCGATCTGCTGAAGGCGCCGGCGAACGATCGACTCGAGTTGTTGACCGGCCGCATCGCCATCGGTGCCGAGGTTCGCCTGTGGCGCGAATGGTGGAGCCGCGAGAAGCCGACGTTCGTCGGTGCGCGCGCGGCGCTGGTCGTCGACGAGAGCAACGTCGCCGGAGCCGTGCTGCAGTGGCGCCAGGAGAAGCGTCTCGTGCGCATCGTCGTCGAGGACCTGGCCGACCAGCCGCCGGTCGAGGACGCCACCGAGATCGTGCTGCCGCGCGCCGCCATGCTGGCGTTGCTGGCGTCGCTGCGGGCCGCAGGCTTCCAGCAGCCCGCAGCGATGCGCGTGCCGGGCAACCTGCCGATCGTGCGCTCGCTGCAGCTGCAGGTCGGCGCCCGTCGCTGCATCGCCAACGCCCCGGCCGGCGACGTGCCGGCGTTCACCGCATGGAGCGGCATCGTCCAGCAGCTGGTCGCCGACAACCTGTGGCAGCTGTTCCGCCCGGCCGGTGTGGCGCGCGGCGACGCCTGGCGGGCGGAGAGCGCCTGGCGCGCGGCGAACCTCGACGAGAACGCGCGCGCATCCCGGCTCGCGATCGCCATCGCCCAGTCCTGGCCGAAGCTCGGCGAGGAGTTGCGCGTCCGTGGCCTCGAGTTCCTGGTCGCGCACCCGCAGCGTTCGCAGCTGCTCGGCGAAGAACACGCCAAAGCCGTGGTCGCGATGCTCGGCACCGCCGAGAAGCTCGGTGAGCTCGACCTGCGTCTGCTCGAAGTGGCGGCCTCGGCGCCGGGTGACGTCGTCTGGCGGCAGGCGGTGCGGCTCGCGGCCCAGAAGGGCGGCCGCAACGCCGTGCGCGCGGTGTTCGCGGTGCTCGGCGACGATGCCGTCCTGGCCTCGCTGCAGGACGACGAGCCGGTGGTGCGGCGCGCCGGCATCGAGGAGGTGCTGACGATGCGCGATCACCGCGCGTTCCCGCGCCTGGTCGAGTTGCTGAAGGACGCCGACCTCGAGGCGCGGCGCCTCGCCATCTACGCCTGCGGCACGCTGCGCGTCGCCGCAGCCTCGCGGCCGCTGGTGGCGCAGATCGCCGCCGAGGACGCGACGCCGGAGCTGCGCCGCGAAGCGATGGTGGCGCTCGGTCGCACCGGTGGCGACCTGGCGTTCCCGGTGCTGCAGCGGGCGATGGCGGCGCCCGACCAGGCCGACCGCGACGCCGCGTTGCGGGCGCTCGGCGAACTCGCCGACCTGCGCGCCGCGCACCTGCTGGCCGAGCTGGTCGTCGTCGGCAACGGCAAGGACCTCGGCAACCTGGCGACCGCGAGCCTGCTGCGTCAGGGCGCCCTGCTGGCGGTGCCGGCCCTGCGCGTGCAGCTGGCGAAGGTCCAGGACCGCACCATCCGCACGCAGCTGGTGCTGGCGCTGGGCGCCTACCAGGATCCGGAGGTGCTGTCGGACCTGATCGACCTGCTGCGCGATCCGCGCCATGCCGCCAGTGCCGCCAGCCTGTTCGCCTGCACGACCGGCTTCGAGCTGGTCGACTCCCCGGAGCGCGGCAGCCGCCTGGGCCAGGCCGAGGTGTGGTACCGCCAGCAGCGGCAGAAGCCGCAGTGGCAGTGGCTGCTCGACGCGTTCGCCGCGAACAAGATCGAGACGTCGCTGCAGCAGCAGTCGTTCGTCGGCAAGCCGACCAAGGAGACCGTGTTCGAGCTGACCCGGCTGCTGGTCGACGGGCCGGTGCCGCACCTGTGGCCGCTGACCGTCGCCGTGCTGCGCAACCTGACCGGCGAGGAGCACGGCAACGTCACCCTGCATGCGACGGTCGAGCAGCGCAAGGCGATCGCCGAACTGCACCGCTTCGCGGTGACCGCGGTCGGCGCTTCGTCGCGCTGACGGCGGGTCGCGCGCGGGCGGCACGAAGCATCGGCTGGGCGCGCGGTTGTGGAGTCTTCGCGGGTCGGTATCGTCTTCGGCCCTTCGCCCCGCCAAGACTCCGCATGACCGACGTCGTCGCCATCGCCCAGAAGATCCAAGCCGAGAGCAAGACCCTGCAGGCCGTGCGCTCGGCCCTGCAGACCGTCATCGTCGGCCAGGACGCCCTGCTCGACGGCCTGCTGATCGCGCTGCTCGCCGACGGCCACGTGCTGCTCGAAGGCTTGCCCGGCCTCGCCAAGTCGCTGGCGGTGAACGCGCTGGCCAAGGCCATCGGCGGCCAGTTCCGCCGCATCCAGTTCACGCCCGACCTGCTGCCGGCCGACCTCGTCGGCACGCACGTCTACAACCCGAAGACGGGCGAGTGGCAGGTCAAGGAAGGGCCGGTGTTCGCCAACTTCGTGCTCGCCGACGAGATCAACCGGGCGCCGGCGAAGGTGCAGTCGGCGCTGCTCGAGGCGATGCAGGAGCGGCAGGTGACGCTGGCCGGCGACACCCGGCGGCTGCCGGACCCGTTCCTGGTGCTGGCGACGCAGAACCCGGTCGAGCAGGAAGGCACCTACGCGCTGCCCGAGGCGCAGATCGACCGCTTCCTGGTCAAGCTCGTGGTCGGCTACCCGACCAAGCAGGAGGAGGTGCGCATCATCGACCGCATGGCCGGCATCGGCGCGCACCACGAGGTCAAGCAGGCGACGACGCCGGAGGAACTGCTGCGCATGCGGCAGCTGCTCGACACGATCTACCTCGACGACAAGGTCAAGGGCTACATCGTCGACCTGGTGTTCGCGACGCGCGAACCGGAGAAGGTCGGCCTCGAGAAGCTGCGCCCGCTGATCCTCTACGGCGCCTCGCCGCGTGCGTCGCTGGCGCTGGCCCGCACCTCGCGCGCGCGCGCGTTCCTCGAGGGGCGCGGCTTCGTCACGCCGCAGGACGTCAAGGCCGTCGGCACGATGGTGCTGCGCCACCGCGTGCTGACCACCTACGAGGCCGAGGCCGAAGGCATCGGCAGCGAGCAGGTGCTGCGGCAGGTCTTCGACACGGTGCGCGTCCCGTAGCCAGCAGGCTGCCCATGGCGCAAGCCATCGATCCCGAACTGCTGGCCGAGGCGCGGCGCGTCCAGATCCGCGCCGACCGCATGGTCACCGACGTCATGGCCGGTGGCTACAGCTCCGTGTTCCGCGGCTCCGGCATCGAGTTCGACGAAGTGCGCGAGTTCGCCGAGGGCGACGAGCTGCGCAGCGTCGACTGGAACGTCACCGCGCGCACCGGGCGGCCGTTCGTCAAGAAGTTCGTCGAGGAGCGCGAGCTGACCGTGCTGTTCGTGCTCGACGCGTCGTCGTCGATGCGCTTTGGCACGAAGCCTGCGCGTCGGCCGGGCAGTGGGGACGCAGGCAGCAGGGCTGCGGCTGGCAAGGCCGGAGCGCGGCGCACCGTCGCCGGCACCGCGGCGCTGTTCGTCGGCTGTGTGGCGTTCGCCGCCGCGCGCAACAACGACAAGGCCGGGCTGGTGATGGCGAGCGACGTCGTCGACCGCTACGTGCCGGCGAAGAAGGGGCGCAACCACGTGCTGCGGCTGATCCGCGAAGCCTGCGTGCCGCCGCTCTCCGGCCGCGGCACCGACCTCGCCGGCGCGCTCGACTTCGCCGGGCGCGTGCAGCGGCGGCGCGCGATCGTGTTCGTCGTCAGCGACTTCCTCGGCCAGGACGTCAGTGCGCCGCTGCGTCGGTTGGCGCAGCGCCACGACGTCATCGCCGTGCGCATCCGCGATCCGTTCGCCGCCGGCCTCGACCGCGCCGCCGGCGACGTGGCGGCGCTGCCGCGCGTCGGCTTGTGCGACTTCGTCGATCCCGAGAGCGGCCGCGCGGTCACCGTCGACCTCGCCAGCGCTGCGGTGCGCGAACGCATCCGCGCCAACTGGCAGGCCGAACGCGCGGCGCTGCTGGCCACCTGCCGGCGCGCCGGCGTCGACCTGCTCGACGTGCCGACCGACGGCTCGGTGGTCGATCCGCTGGTGCGGTTCTTCCGCATGCGCGAGCTGCGGGGAGCGAAGCGATGAGCTCGCGCTGCGCTGCCCGTTCTCGCGGTGGTGCTTGCCTGCTGCTCGCGCTCGCGGCGTGCGGCGGCGACCCGGCACCGTGGACGGCGGCGCCGGCGACCGGGCTCGACCTGCGGTTGTCGCTGCAGCCGACCGAGGTCGATCTGATGCAGCCGGTGACGGCGACGTTCGACCTGTTCGTCGGCGCCGGCCTGAGCGTCGCGTTCGCGCCCGCTGCGGCGATCGACGCCGAGCAGTGGCGTGTCGAGGCGCGCGAGGAGCCCCCGCGCCCACTCTTCGGCGGGCAGTGGCGGCGCACGGTGCTGCAGCTGCGGCCGCGGCGCGGCCCGGGCCCGCTGACCCTGCCCTCGTTCGTGGCGAAGGTGCAGGACGGCGAACTGGCGGCCAGCTCCGCCGAGCAGACCGTCGTGGTGCGCAGTGCCCTCGGGCTCGCCGCCGGCGGCACGCCCGACCTCGCGGCCGAACTCGGCCAGCAGGTCGAGACCCGCGGCGACCTGTTCGCCGCGCCGCGCGCGTGGTGGCCGTGGCTCGCCGGCGTCGGTGGCCTGCTGTCGCTGCTGGCGCTCGCGTGGTGGTTGCGGCGGCCGCGCACGCGGCACTACGCGCGCGAGGTGGCGGTGCCGCCGCACGTGCGCGCGCTGCGCGAGCTGCAGCGGCTGCGCGACGCCGCCCGCAGCACGCCGGCGCAGGTCGATGCGTTCTACGTGGCGACGTCGCAGGTGCTGCGCGACTACATCGAGGAGCGCTTCGCCCTGCGGGCCCCGGAGCGCACGACCGAGGAGTTCCTGCGCGAACTGGAGGGCGGTGTCGAGCAGCTGCGCGAGCATCGCACCGACCTGCGGCAGTTCCTGCTGCAGTGCGACATGGTGAAGTTCGCGCGCCACCTGCCGGGCGAAGCCGAACACCAGGCGACGTGGCAGCTGGCGGTGGCGTTCGTCGAAGCAACCCGCGCGGATCGCGTCGCGTCACCGGTGCCAGCTCCGGTGGCCGCGGCAGTCGGAGGTGCGTCGTGACCGCCGCCGTCGCCGCGGACGTCGCGTGGGGCAGCCTGACGCTGCTCGATCCGTGGTTCCTGCTGGTGGCACCGCTGGCGGTGGCGGCGCTGCTGTTCCGCCTGCTGCGGCCGCGCGCCGCGCTGCCGACGGCCGCGGTGTCGCTGTTCGACGGTGTGCCGGTCACCTGGCGCCAGCGGTTCGCGGCCTTGCCGCTGTTCGGCAAGCTGCTGGCGGCGCTGGCGCTCGCCGTGGCGCTGGCGCGGCCGGTCGAACGCGAGGTGATGCCGCTGCGCGACCAGGGCATCGACATCGTGCTGGCCGTCGACACCAGTTCGTCGATGCTGATCCCCGACATGCGCGACGACGAGCGCTACCGGCGCATGGACGCGGCGCGCGAGCGGGCGATGGCGTTCGCCAAGGCGCGCACGACCGACCGCGTCGCGCTGGTGACGTTCGCGCGCTACGCCGAACTGCGTTGCCCGCCGACGCTCGACGAGACGGCGCTGGCGTCGTTCCTGGCGACGGTCGACACGGTGCCGCGCGAGAGCGAGCTCGACGGCACGGCGATCGGCACGGCGTTGGCGAAGGCGGTGCAGGTGCTGCAGAAGAGCGAGGCGAAGTCGCGCGTCGTCGTGCTGCTGACCGACGGTGAGACCACCGTCGACGACATCACGCCGAGCGAAGGCACCAAGCTGGCGAAGGACGCCGGCGTGCGCGTGCACACGATCGGCCTCGGCAAGGGCACGCCGACGCCGTTCGGCCGCATGCAGCCGCTCGACTTCACCGACCTGCGGACGATCGCGAAGGAGACCGGCGGCGAGTTCTTCCAGCCGAAGAGCGACGACGAGCTGGCGGCGGTCTACGCGCGCATCGACGCGCTCGAGAAGGCGACGATCGAGGATCCGCGCTACCGCGCCGTCGACCGCTTCCAGTGGCCGCTCGGCATCGGGCTCGCGCTGTTGCTGGTGTCCCTGCTGGCCGAGGTGCTGCTGTTCCGGAGGGTGCCGTGAGCGACCTCGAGTTCTCGCGCGCTGCCTTGTGGCCGTGGCTGCTGTCGTTGCCCCTGGCGTGGGCGCTGGCGTGGACGTTGTTCGACCGCTCGCGTGCTTCGGTCGCCGCCTACGGCGCCGGGCCGGCCCGGGGCGGCCTGTCACCGTTGTGGCGTTCGCTGCGCCTCGCCGTGCTGCTGCTGCTCGGGCTGTTGTGCTGGATGGATCCGCGCAGCGGCGAGGAGACGATCGCGACCGAACGCCGCGGCCTCGACGTGCTGGTCTGCCTCGACACGTCGCGTTCGATGCTCGCCGGCGACATGGAGCCGACCCGCCTGCAGCGGGCGCTGCAGGACGTGCGCGCGCTGCTGACCAAGTTGTCGGGCGGCGACCGCATCGGCCTCGTCGTGTTCGCCGGTGCGGCGCGCATCGCCATCCCGCTGACGCACGACGTCGACTCGTTCCGTGGGCTGCTGGCCGAGGTCGACACCGACCTGGTCAAGGTCGGCGGCACCGACCTGGCGGCGGCGCTGCGGCGTGCCAAGGAGATCGCCGATCCCGACAACCGCGCGACCACGGTCGTGCTGCTGCTGACCGACGGCGAGGACCTCGCCGGTGCCGGGCGGCAGGCGGCGGGCGAACTGAAGGACGCCGGGCTCGTGGTGCACGCGGTCGGCTACGGCAGCGCGCTCGGCAGCAAGATCAACATCGTGCAGCAGGGCCAGCAGGAGTTCCTGCGCGACAAGTCCGGCCAGGAGGTCGTCTCGCGCATGGACCCCGAGAGCCTGCGCAAGCTGGCCGCCGCGACCGGCGGCGAGTTCGTGCGTGCCGAGGCGATGCCGCTGCCGCTGAACGAGCTGTACGAGAAGCGGCTGCTGCCGATGCAGAAGCGTTCCTACGAAGCCGGAACCGACACGCAGAAGCAGGCCCGCTACCAGTGGGTGCTGCTGCCGCTGCTGTTGCTGATGCTGTGGGACCTGGCGATGGCCGGAGGACGACGATGAGCAGGTTGGCGATCATCCCGATGCTGTTGCTGGCGCTCGGTGGCGAGCACGAGCGCGGCCTGCAGCTCTACCGCGAAGGCAAGTTCGCCGAGGCGGCGGCGGCGTTCCGCGCCGCGATCGCGCAGGACGGCGACTCGGCCGAACTGCAGTGGAACCTGGCGCGCGCCTGCTTCGCCGCCGGCGAGTTCGAGGCGGCGGAGGTGGCGGCCGAGAAGTACGCGGCGCTCGCCAAGGACGCGCGCGCCGACCTGCACCTCGGCATGCTCGGTGCCGTTCGCCATGCGCAGGCGAAGACGCTCGCCGCGGCCGCGGAGGCGCCGCCGCCGAAGGCCGCCGACCCGCAGACTGCCGAGGCCCCCGCCGATCCACTGCCCGAGCTCGAGAAGGCGTTGGCGAAGGCGAAGGACGCCAGCGACTACTACGAGCGCGCCGCGCAGGCACAGCCTGCCCCGGAACTGCTGCGCAACCTGGAGCGATCGCAGCGGCTGCAGCAGGCGCTGGCCGCGCGCATCGACGAGCTGAAGAAGCAGCGCGAGCAGCAGCAGTCGGAGGACAAGGAGAAGGATCCGGAGCAGAAGGACCAGGGCGACAAGAAGCCCGACGAGAAGAAGGACGACGAGAAGAAGCCCGACGAGAAGAAGGACGACGACAAGAAGCAGGACGACAAGAAGGACGAGAAGCAGGAGAAGTCCGAGCCGGAGCAGAAGGGCGAGCCCGAGCAGAAGAAGCCCGGCGAGGAGCCGAAGGGCGAGCCGAAGCCCGAGGACGGCAAGTCCGAGCAGCAGCAGGGTGCCGGTGACAAGTCGGAGCAGCCGCCGGAGCCGCAAGGCAACGGCGGCGACCAGCAGCAGCCGGACAAGGAACAGAAGGGCCAGCAGCCACCGGACGCCGGCAAGGACGGCAAGGACGGGGCGTCGACGCCGCCGGCCGGCGCCAAGCCCGAGGACGCCAAGGGCGCTGCCGGCGAGCCGAAGCCGGCCACCGAACTGACGCCCGAGCAGACGCAGCAGCTGCTGGAGCGCCTGCAGAAGCTCGACGAACGGCTGCGCGCGGTCCGTGCGCGCGCTCGCTCCGGCCGACCGCCGGTGGAGCGCGACTGGTGAGCCGATCCCGAGGAACGTCGTCGCTGGCGGCCTTGCTGTCGCTGGCACTCGCCGCCGCGGCCCAGGAGCGGCTCGAGGTGCAGGGCCCGGAGCCCGCCCTCGTGCGCCTGGGCGAAGCGGCGCGCGTGCAGCTGTGCATCCACGACCCCGGCGGCTCGCTGCGCGACCTCGTGCTGCCGCAGGTCGATGGCCTGAGCCTGCGGCTGCAAGGCCCCTCGCAGCGCGAGAGCATCGTCAGCGTCAACGGCCGCGTGCAGCGCGGGCTGCAGGTCTTCTACCAGGTCGAGGTGCTGCCGCTGCGCGAGGGCACGTTCGTGCTGCCGTCGTTCGCGGTGTGGACGGGTTCGCGCGAGCAGCGCACCGCCGAGCTGCGCGTCGAAGCGCGGCGCGACGTGCGCGCCGAGCAGCTGGCCTGGATCGAGGTCAGCACGCCGACCCTGCGCGTCTACGAGCACGAGCCGGTGCGCATCCACGTCGAAGCCGGCGTGCTGCCGACGGTGCGGCTGGTGCGCGGGCGCGCCAGCAACGGACAGCCGTACGCCGACGTCGAGGTGCAGGCGACGTGGCTCGAACCGATGGCCGGTGTCGAGTCGATCGCCGTGCCCGATCCGGCGGGCAACACGGCGCTGATCGTGCGCGGCGGCAACAACCTGATGGTGGTCGGGCACGATCCGTCGTTCGTGCGCGACGGCACCAGCTGGCTGCGCTTCACGTTCGATCGCGCCCTGCTGCCGACCAAGCCAGGCCGGCTCGAACTGGCGGCGCCGACGTTCCGCTTCCACGTGCTGCGCAGCGAGAGCCGCGACGTGTTCGGGCTGCAGCGCGGCGGATTGTCGGAGAACTTCTTCGTCTACGGCAAGCCGATCGTCGTCGACGTGCTGCCGATCCCCGAAGCCGGTCGGCCGAGCCCGTGGTACGGCGCCGTCGGGCGCTTCACGCTGGCGGCGACGGTCGATCGCGATCGCGTCAAGGTCGGCAACTCGATCAAGCTGACGCTGTCCGTGCGCGGGCAGGGCAACTTCGAGTTCTTGCGCATGCCGGAGCTCGACGCGCTACCGGGCTTCCACGAACTCGGCAAGACCGCGATCGAGCGCGCGCCCGATCGCGCGACGATCACCTACGACCTGACGCCGAAGTCGGCGGACGTGCAGGCGGTGCCGGCGATCGCCTGGAACTTCTTCGACACCACGCCCGGCGTGGAGCGCTTCGTCACCGTGTCGACCGAGCCGTTGCCGCTGGTCGTGCAGCCGCCGGCGGCCGGCGAGACGCTGGCGCCGCTGCCGGAGGCGAACGCGGCGCCGGTGGTCGCCGGCGTCGACGACGTGTTCGACTTGCCCGACCTCGGGGGGCCGGCCGTGCGGCTGCAGCGGCCGGGAACCCTCGGGCCATGGCTCGCCGTGCTGGCGCCCTGGCTGCTGCTGGTGGGCACCGGCTTCGTGTTCCGCTGGATGGCGCGGCGCCGCAGCGACGTGGTGGGTGGACGCGCCCGCGCCGCGGCCCGCGCCTGCGAACGCGCGCTCGCAAGCGGTGGCGATCCGCTGGCGGTCCTGACCGACTACCTCGGCGATCGCCTCGGCGTGTCGGGCGCCGCGCTGATCGCGGCCGACGCTGGCGAGCGCCTGCAGCAGGCGGGCGTGGCGCCGGAGCTGGCCGCGCGTCTCGTGGCGGCGATCGAACAGGGCACCGCGGCGCGCTACGGCGGCGGAGTCGGTCTCGCCGCCGCCACCGTCCGCGAACTGGTCGCGGCGCTCGAGGCCGTTCGCTTCGGCGTCGCGCGGCTGCTGCCGCTCTGGCTCCTGCCGCTGTTCCTGACGCTGGCCGCCGGCGGGCCGCTGCGAGCGCAGGACGATCCGGCGGCGGCCGCGGTCGCGGCCTATCGCGCGAAGGACTACGCCGCCGCCGAGGTCGGGTTCGCCAAGGCGTTCGCCGCCACCGGCGATCGGCGCCTGCTGCGTGCGCGCGGCAACTGCTTCGTGCGCATGCAGCCGCCCGATCTGCCGCGCGCCTTGTGGTGCTACGAGTGCGCACGCCTCGGGCTGCCGCGCGACGCCGAGCTCGCCGGCAACGTGCGCTTCGTGCGGCAGCGGCTCGAACTGTCCGACGCACCCGACGGCATGGTCGCGGCCTTCGTGCGCGCCTTGCATCGACTGACGGCGCACGAGCAGCTGTGGGTGTGCGGCGCCAGCATGACGCTCGCCGCCGCGCTGCTGTTGCTCGGTTGGCGTCGCCCGGCCGCCCGCACGCTCGGCTGCTTGTGCGGCGCCGTAGGGGCCGTGTTCGCCGTCGAGCTGCTGTGGCTGGCGCCGAACCGGCCGCCGGTCGCGATCGCGTTGGAGCGCCTCGAGCTGCGCGCCGAACCGCGCGCCGACCTGCCGTCGCTCGCGACCGTTCGCCCGGGTGTCGCCGTCGAGGTCCAGGGCAGCCAAGGCGGATCGTGGCTGCGCGTCGCAATCGGCGATCGCATCGGCTACGTGCCGGCGTCGGCGTTGGCGACGGTCGAGTAGCGCCCGATCGGGACGGGGGGAGGCCGTTGCGGTATGCAGCGGTTTCGGGCCGCGGCGCCGGCGGTGGCTCTACGGCTTTCGGAGATGCGGGGAGTTCCCGATCGAGTGCGAGGCGGGGCCGGCACGAAAGGTGACGGCATCGCCATGAACGCCCTGCAACACATCGTGCGCATCCAGGACCTGCTCGAGGACTGGCGCGCGCTCGGTTCGCTTCGTCTGCGCAACGGCGTCGAACTGATCGGCCGCGTGCCCGACGCGGACGCATCGGTCTGGATGCACGTCGTGTTTCCCCGGCTGCGCGGCGAGCAGCTGGCGCTGCTGGAACGTCAGCTCGGCACGTCGCTGCCCCGCTCGTTGCGCGCCTTCTACGGTTGCTGTGGTGGCATGAACCTGTTCCTCGGTGCGTTCACGCTGCGCGGCTTGCGGCGCCCTGGCTTCGGCCTCGGTTCCGGCGCGCTGCAGCCGGAGGACATCGTCGGGCTGAACCACGAGCTCGACGGGCAGGGTTGGAAGCCGCGCGGTGCGGTGGCGTTCGCCGAGAACGCGCTCGATCTGTCGGTGCATCTGGTCGGCATGGGCGACAGGCCGGAACAGGTCGTGCGTTGCGAGCGCAGCACCGGCCGCGTGCTCGAGCGCCACGAGGACGTGTTCGCCTGCGTCGACGCGCGGCTGTACCGGCTCGACGAACTGCAGTTGCGCTGAGGTCGGCGCGGCGCGCAGGCCGCGAGGACCGACGGGCCGGTCAGCCGAGCATGCGCTTGGCGCGCGCGGCGGTCGCCAGCAGCACGAGGCCGATCAGCACGAACACGCCGGCGACCAGCCAGCGCAGCAGCCATTCGTAGACCAGCACGGCGAAGCCGAAGCCGACGGCGGCGGCGCCGATCACGAACAGCAGCGTCGGCAGTTGTTGCGGCACCTGCGGCATGCCGGGCATGCCGCGACCCAGTTGGAAGTCCATCAGCGGAGGCTCTTGCTGTAGATGCGGTAACGGCGGTAGAGGCGCAGGCCCATCGTCGCCAACGGGCTCAGCATGTCGTCGTTGTCCTCGAGGATCCAGCCGGCTTCGCAGGCGTCGAACCCGGCGGCGATGCCGTCCTCCATGACGCGCTGCATCATCATCACGTCGACGCCGGCGCGGCGGTACTCGCGGGTCACGCCCATCGTCAGCACCCGGATCGAGCGCGTCGCGCGCAGCGTGCGCAGGAACTTCCACCAGCCGAACGGCAGCAGCCGCCCGTTGCAGGCATGCACCGCCTTGTTGACGTCGGGCAGCGCGACGATGAAGCCGACCGGCTTGCCTTCGACCTCGGCGATCTGCAGCAGGGCCGGGTGCGCGATCTTCTTCAGGTCGCGCGCCTGCGCCAGGAACTCGGCCTCGGGCATCGGCGTGAAGCCCCAGTTGCGGTCCCAGATGCTCTCGTAGAGGCGCCACATCGTGCGCACCTCGTCGATGAAGCGGCGCATGTCGACCTGGCGCAGCTGGGCGGCGTTGCGCTTCTGCAGGTGTTCGGCGATGCGCGCCATGCGCTTCCGGTCGATGCCGTCCTTGGTGCCGTGCAGCGCGACCAGGTCCTTGGCCTTCTGCAGCCCGGTCGCTTCGAGCCAGCCGGCGTAGTGCGGCGGATTGTGCGGCATCATCATCACCGGCGTGCCGGGGTCGCCTTCGACCAGCAGGCCGCAGCGGTAGTTGGTCGACAGGTCGACCGGGCCGCGCAGTTCGGTGGCGCCGCGCTGCCGGCACCAGGCGGCGGCGTGTTCGACCAGGTCCGCCGCCGCTTCGGCGTCGGTGGCTTCGAAGTGCCCGAAGAAGCCGACGCGGTCGCCGTGGAACTCGTCGTTGAGGCGATCCCGGCACGCGCTGACGCGGCCGACCAGCTTGCCGTTCCGCCACGCGGTGAACAGGCCGAGCTCGGCGTGCTGGAAGAACGGATTGCGGTGCGGCTGCAGCTGCCACTTCTCGCCGGCGGCGAGCGGTGGCACGAAGTTCCGGTCGCCGCGGTAGAACTCGCGCTGCAGTTCGAGGAAGCGGCCCGGATTCGTCTCGGTGCGGATCTCGACGGCGGCGCGCAGGTCTTTTGCGGGGGCGGTCATCCGGATAGACGTTAGGGGATGCATCCGGGCCTCGCCACGCGCCAGCGGCACGCCACCGCCCTCGTCCTCGCGGCGTGCTTCGCCGCCTGTGCGAGCCCGCCCGTTCGCTACCAGCCCGGGCCGCTGTCGGCGGAGCAGCTGGAGCTGGTGCGCAAGGCCGAGGCCGCCTACCGCAAGGAAGCGCCCGACTACCCGGTGTTGCGCGCGCAAGTGCTGGAGGACCCGGTGGCGACGGCCTGGCTCGTGCGCATGTTCGTGCGCGATCTGATCAAGGTCCGCGAGCGGCCGCTGGCGCCGACCGGCGGCCAGGAGATCGTCGTGCGCGCCGTCGAAGGCGCCGATCCGGTCGGGGTGCGTGCGACCAACGAGATCCGGCACGTCGGCGCCAAGGCCGTGCCGCTGTTGATCGGCGACCTCCTGTTGCACGAAGGCACCCTGCCGCGCGAACTCGGCATCGACCTGCTGGCCGCGGTCGGGCCAGCGGCGGTGCCGGACCTGCTCGACGTCGCCGAGCGCGGCGACGTGCGACAGCGGCGCGCCGCGGCGCGCGCGCTCGGTCGCGTCGGTGCCAGCGAGCGCGCCTTGCCCGTGCTGGTGCGCATGGCCGAGGACGGCGACTACACGGTGCGGGCCGACGCCCTGCGCGGCCTCGTGGGTTGCGGGGAGCCCGCGATCGTCCATCTGGCCGCCCGCCTTTCCGGCGACCAGGATCCGTTCGTGCAGCGTGTCGCGGCCGAGCAGCTCGGTCGCTTCCCCGTGCGCGCCAGCGGCGTCGCGCTGGTCGACTACCTCGAGCGCTGCCTGCGCACGCGCGACGAGAGCGGCGAACGCAGCGCCCAGGCGGCGCTGCAGGTGCTGGCCGGCAAACGCGGACTGCGCACGGCGGAAGCCTGGCGGCGCCTGGTCGTGACCTGGCCAGAGCGCCTGCCCGCGACGGCCGCCCCGAAACCCGAGAACCAAGATGGCTGAAGACTGGAAGATCCAGCGCGACCGCAAGGCCTGTGAGCGTCCCGGCTGCCCGTTGCCGACCAGCCGCGCGTGGTTCGCGGTGCTGCAGTGGCCGGAATGCGTGCGCAGCGACATGTGCGACGCGTGCTTCCAGGAGCACGAACGCCACTGTGCGCCGGGCCAGCCGCCGATCTTCTGGCGGTCGGTGCGCAAGGCGAGCGGCAGCAAGGAGCCGGTGCTCGACCTGCACTCGCTGCGGGCGCTGTTCGATCGGCTGGCCACGGTCGACGACGATCGGGCGCGTTCGCTGCGCTACTTCTGTGCCCTGTTGCTGCTGCGCAAGCGCGTGCTGCGCAACGTGCCGCCGCGCACCGCCGAGCAGGAACGCGCCGACCTCGTGCTGGTCGATCCGAAGCAGAAGGAGCTGGAGCCGATCGTGCTGATCGCGCCGGCGATCGACCTCAGCGACCTGGGTGGCCTGAAGGCCGAGCTGCTGGCCGCGATCGGCCAGGCGCCGGCCAGCGGCGAAGCTGGCTGAGGGCCCGCGGCCCGATGGCTGCCGGGGGGTGCGGCTACTGCCAGGTGATCTGCCAGATCAGTTCCGGGCCGGCTTCGGTGGCCGTCTCGACCGGGATCAGCAGGAACGCGCGGTTGCCTTCGCGGCCGGCTTCGACGCCGCGCGCCGTCGGGTGCACGCTGCTGGCGATCGCCGCGGTCGCACCTTCGACCTCGAGCCGGATGGTCTGGGCGAAGTCGAGCGTCTTGCCGGTCGGGTCGTAGAGCTTCGCCAGCGGCGTGCGCGTCGCCTTCGGCAGCGCCAGGCACTGGACCCACTTCTTGTCCGGGCCGCGCTGCAGGTAGACGCGCAGGCTCGGCCCTTCGCCTTCGAGCCGCGGGACGAAGCGCAGGCTGTCGTCGCCGAACCGCACGGCGCTCAGGTCGGTGACCGTGCCCTGGCTGTGCACGAGGGCGGCGTGGCGGTCGTTCCACTGGATGCCCTTCGCTTGCACTTCCGCGGGGCCGGGCTTCGGCTCGTCGACGAGCGCCCGCGTGGTGATCTGGGCGGCGCCGCCGCCCTTCAGGGTCACGTGGAAGCCGACCAGCTCGCTGCCCGAGCAGGCGGCGAAGGGGGCGACGACGGCGGCCAGGAACAAGAAGCGGGCGGGAAGGGGCATGGTGCGGGGCGGAAAAAGGGTCGGTCGCAGAAAAAAGTGCGGCGGGCGGCGATCTTCTGCCGCCACAGCCCTTGGGGCGATCGGGTCGGGTTGAGCCCCCGCCGGTAGGGGTAACCGGGCTCAGGGGTGGTGACTAGTGGTTTCTGGTGGGTGGGCAGTGGGAGGCTGTGGTTGACAGTGGGTGGCGTCGTGATACAGTGCAACGCGACATGGACGCAGCAGCGTCCCGGTCTCGGCGCAATGGTCACTTACTCGGGCAGCTCGGAGCACGGCCTGGACGACAAGGGCAGACTCGTTCTGCCCGGTCGGATCCTGGACGAGGTTCCGAAGAGCCAGTGGAAGTTCCACCTGACCGCCGGGCTCGACCGCTGCCTGCTCCTGCACGACGCCGAAGGGTTTCGTGAACTCGTCGACAAGATCGGGCGGGCAGTGCCTGGCAGCCGCGCTCACCGCGCTCTGTGTCGGCGATTTCTCGGTCACTCGGAGGCCGTCGAGCCTGACGGGAACCGGCGCATTCGCATTCCGGACCCGTTGCTCAAGTATGCGGGGCTCGCTCCTGGGCAACCCGTCGTTCTGGTCGGCACCGGTCGGGTCACCGAGATCTGGTCGGCGCAGCACCTGGACGAAGCGTTGGCCGAAGCGGGCTCCGACGAAGAGCAGCTCTTTGCCAGTTTGATGGGTCCTGCCCAACCATCGGTGACCACGGTCGGTCCGTGAGCACGACACGCGCGAGTTGATCGCCCCTTGGTCAGAGGGGTCGTTCGGCGACTGCTGCGGTGCGGTCTGAGGGATGCGGCGCATGAACGACGGCGACAGCAAGCTTGGCGGCGAGGGCGGTGACGGGTCTAGGCAACCCGTGCACCGCCCGGTGCTGCTCGGCGAGGTGTTGGCCGTCCTCGAGCTGCGTGCCGGATTGACGGTTGTCGATGGTACGGTCGGGGCCGGTGGGCACGCGAGGGCAATCGTGCAATCCATCGGTCCGGACGGGGTGCTGGTGGGGCTCGATCGGGACAGTGAGATCCTGGCTTCGGCGCGGGCGACCTTGTCGGTGGGGACCGACACGGCGGCCGGCGCCGGGGTCGGGATCTCGCTGCACCACCTTCCTCACTCGAGGATGCACGAGGCGTTGGCGGCGATCGGTCAGTCGCGCTGCGACCGCGTGTTGCTCGACCTCGGTGTGAGCTCTCTGCAGTTGGACCGTCCCGAGCGGGGCTTTTCGTTCATGGCCGATGGGCCACTCGACATGCGGATGGACGCCGATGCGCCGGTCAGCGCCGCCGACTGGTTGGCGACGGTCGACGAGCAGGAGCTCGCCGACACGTTGTTCCAACTGGGGGACGAACGCTACAGTCGGCGGATCGCGCGCAAGCTCGTCGAAGTCCGCCGCCGCACGCCGATCGTCCGCACGTCCCAGCTCGCAGCCCTCGTCGTCGATGCCCTTCCCGGTGCCGCTCGTGGTGGTCGCATCCACCCGGCAACTCGAACGTTCCAAGCCATACGCATGCACGTCAACGACGAGCTCGGCGAGCTCGCGCGTGGCCTGCAGGCTGCGCACGACTGCCTGCGCCCCGGCGGCCGGCTGGCCGTCATCTCGTTCCATTCGCACGAGGACCGCGCGGTGAAGCGCTTCCTGCGCGCGAACTTCGACGTGCTGACGAAGAAGCCGATCGAGGCCACGCTGGCCGAGGTGCGCGACAACCCGCGTTCGCGCAGCGCCAAGCTGCGCTGCGCCGTGCGGCGGGAGGACGTCGCATGAGGTGGTTGCTCGCCGGCCTCCTGTTCGCGCTCGCCGTGTCGCTGGCGATCGGCACCGCGGCGTTGCGCGCGTCGAACACCTGTCAGCGTCATCAGGTCGAGCAGGCCTACCGCCAGGTCGGCGGTCGCATCGTCGAGCTGCGGCGCCTGTCGGTTCGTCGTCTCGAGGTCGCGTCGACCGAGCAGCTTGCCTTGCGCCACTGGCGCGTGCTGCGGGCCGAGTTCGACCGCGCCGCGGAGTCGCGCCAATGAAGTCCGGCGAGTTGGCCCGGGTGCGCCTCGCGTTCGCCGGGCTCGGCATCGTGCCGGTGTTCCTCGCGGGCTGGCTCGGTTGGTTGCAGGTGGTGCAAGCCGGCGAGATCGAACGCGGCGGACGCGCGCCGCTGCGCCTCGTGCCGGAGACCGCCGATCGTCAGGCGCAGCGCTCCGAAGCCCTGCCCGCCCCGCGCGGCACCATCGTCGATCGCAACGGTGCCTTGCTGGCGCTCGATTGCGAGAGCTACGAGGTGCGCGCGAACCTGCTGGTGCCGCGCGACGAACGGGCCGACGCGGCGCGGTTCCGCCTCTGGTTGCTGCAGTTCGCCGACCGCGTGTCGACCGCGCTCGCCAACGACGACGAGTTCACCGACCGCGAAGCGGCGCGCAAGGAGCACCGCCAACGGCTCGAGCGGGCGATCGCACGCGCCTTCGATTTCGCCGACCTGCCGGCCGAAGGGCCGCTGCCGCCGAAGCACCCGGTGCGCGCCGACCTCCTGCTCGGCAACGGTGTCGACTCGCTGGCGGTGATCGAGGCGCTGCAGCGCCTGGTCGCGCAGAAGGCCTACAAGCACATCGCGCTCGACTTCCTGCGTTCGTTCCAGCGGCGCTATCCGGAGCGCGACCTGACGCACGGCCTGGTGGGCCACGTGCGCACCAGCTGGGGCGAGACCGCGTCGGGCGCCAAGAAGCTGGTCACGCAGGGCGCTTGCGGGCTCGAGACCTTCCGCGTGCTGGCCGCCGAGTCGTCGACCAGCCGCGGCTTCCTGCGCGACGGGGTCGGCCGGAACTACTTCCTGTCGCCGGTGCTCGACATGCCGCAGCCCAACGTGCTGCACACGACGATCGACCTGGAGCTGCAGGGCATTGCGATCCGCGAGCTGACGGCGCAGGCGACGATGGCGCCGCAGACCGGCAAGGGTGCGCTGCCGAAGTGGGGCGCCATGGTGCTGGTCGAGATCGCGACCGGCGACGTGATGGCGGCCGCGGCGTGGCATCGCGACGAGACCAACGCCGAGAACGCCGCGTTCACTCCGTACCAGACGCTGTACGAGCCGGGCTCGATCGTGAAGCCGCTGGTGCTCGCCTACGCCTACGAGGCGGGCGTGCTCGACTGGGGGCAGGAGTTCGACTGCGCGCCCGGCTCGTCGGAGTATCGCGAGCGCATCGCCGGACTCGGTCGTCGGCGTCCCGTGCGCGACGACCACGATTGCTCGCGGCTGACGCCGCACGGCATCCTGGTCAACAGCTCGAACATAGGCGCTGCCTACGCCGGCCTGCTGTTGTCGCGCGAGCAGTGGGCCGACTACATGGACTTCTACGGCTTGCGCGGCTCGCTCGGGCTCGCGATGCCGAGCGAAGGGCGCGCTGGCACCCACCCGCGCTCGTTCGCTGCCGACGTGCCGCTGCGCTCCTTCCGTGCCAACAGCGCGATCTCGTTCAGCTTCGGCTACGAGATGCAGGCCACGGCGATGCACATCGCGCGCGCCTACCTGCGGCTGTTTCGCGGTCGCTCGGCCGAACTGCGCCTGTGCCGCGGTGTCGAGGTCGACGGTCGCTACCAGGCGGTGCCGCAGCCGGCCGACACCGGCCCTCACTTCCGTCCCGAAGTCGTCGACGCGGTCCGCGCGGCGATGGTGGACGTCGTCTCGAACGATCCCCACGCCACCGGCGTGCACATGCACGCACGCATGTTGAAAGAGCTGGGGATCGATCTCCACGGTGTGATCGCCGGCAAGACCGGCACCGCGGTCAGCTCGGTCGGCGTCAAGGGTGGCACCGTCGAGATGCGCAATGCGAGCTTCGTCGGCTTCCTGCCGGTGGAGCAGCCGCGTTGGTTGGCGGTGTGCGTGCTGCAGCGGGACAGTCGTGGAACCTTCTACGGTAGTAGCTATGCTGCGCCTCCTGTCGTGCGCCTGTTGCTCCAATGCCAGCAGTTGGAGCAGCGGCGATACTGGCAACAGGAGGCTTCGAACGGCGCCGACGGTCAGGTCGGTTCCGGTCTGGTGACTCCTGGTGATTCAGGCTGGGGCCGGGGGGCTCCAGGGACAACTCGGTAGGGCGGCTGATGACTGAGGTTGCTTATCCCTCCGGACTGCCGTCCGGACAGGGACTCGTCCATTTGCGTGAATTCCGCGACTGCTTGCAGCCGCGTGAGGTCCTGCGTTGGCGCGACGTGTCCGTCGACGGCCTCTGCTTCCACAGCGGCGAGGTGCGCGCCGGCAGCCTGTTCTTCGCCATCCGTGGCGCCAAGAACGACGGCTCGCTCTATGCGCAGCAGGCGGTCGCGCGCGGTGCCGCCGCCGTGGTCGCCGAAGAACCGCTGTCGCTGCCGGTGCCGGTGCTGGTCGTCGCCAACGCGCGCGAAGCGCTGGCCGACGCGGCCCGCTACTACTACCGCGATCCGTCGCGCGCGGTCTCGGTGATCGGCATCACCGGCACCAACGGCAAGACCACGACCGCGCACCTCGTGCGCGCGTGCCTGCAGGCGGATCGCCGGCAGGTCGGTCTGCTCGGCACCATCGCCTACGAGTTCGGCGGCCGCCGCATCCCGGCGACCAACACCACCCCGGATCCGATCCGCATCCAGGGCTACCTGCGCGAGATGGCCGATCGCTTCGCCAGCGCGTGCGTGATGGAGGTGTCGAGCCACAGCCTCGACCAGGACCGCGTGCGTGGCGTGCACTTCGCGTCGGCGGTGTTCACCAACCTGACACAGGACCACCTCGACTACCACGGCACGATGGCCGCCTACCAGAAGGCCAAGGCCCGGCTGTTCACCAGCCTGCAGTCCGGCTCGGCGGCGGTGTTGAATCGCGACGACGCGGCGTCCGTCGCGATGGCCGAGGAAGTGCAGCGCGGTGTGCGCACGATCTGGTACGGGCTGTCGCCCGACGCCGACGTGCGCGCCGAGAACCTGCGGCTCGGCCCGGACGGCACCCGCTTCACGATGGTCATGCCGAACGGCCGCGTCGAGCTGTTCCTGCGCCTCGTCGGCCTGCACAACGTGCACAACGCGCTCGCGGCGGCAGCGGCGGCGCTGTCGATCGGCACCAGCGAGCTCACCGTCGCGTCGGCGCTCGAGGACGCGCGCGCCGTGCCCGGTCGCCTCGAGCAGGTCGACACGGCGGTCGGCAGCTCGGCGCGCGTGCGCACGTTCGTCGACTACGCGCACACGCCGGATGCGCTCGACAAGGTCTGCGGCACCTTGGCCGAGCTCGCCGAGGGGCGCTTGCACGTCGTGTTCGGCTGCGGCGGCGATCGCGACCGCAGCAAGCGCGCACCGATGGCGGCAGCGGTCGCGCGGCACGCGCACGTCGCCTACCTGACCAGCGACAATCCGCGCAGCGAAGACCCCGAGGCGATCCTCGACGACGTCGAGAAGGGGCTCGCCGGAGCGCCGTGCCAGTGGACGCGCGTCGTCGATCGCGCCGAGGCGATTCGCGCGGCCGTGGCCGCCGCCCAGCCCGGCGACACGGTCCTGGTGGCCGGCAAGGGCCACGAGACCTACCAGGTGTTCAAGGACAGCGTCGTTCCGTTCGACGATCGACTCGAGGCCGCGCGTGCACTCGCGGCGAGGGAGGCAGGATGGTTGCACCGATGAATCGCAAGCGTGCCATCGACGCCGCGAACGGCCTCGACGCCGCCAAGGGCGGCCGGCGCACGCGTTCCGGCCGCGCTTCCTGGCTCACGGCGGCGGCGATCGCGCGCGTCACCAGCGGCGAAGTGATCGCCCGTGGCGAGGCCGCGGTCGGCGTCACCACCGACAGCCGCGCCGATTGCCTCGGCAAGCTGTTCGTCGCCCTGCGCGGACAGAAGCACGATGGCCATGCCTACCTCGCGACCGCGGCGCAGGCCGGGGCCGCCGGCCTGTTGGTGGCGACGGCGCCCTCGACGTTGCCCAGCGACCGCAGCAGCGAGCGCGCAGCGCCGTTCGTGGTGCGCGTGGCCGACACTGGCCAGGCGCTGCTGGACCTCGCCGCCGAGCATCGTCGTCGCCATCGGGCCAAGGTCATCGGCGTCACCGGCTCGTGTGGCAAGACGTCGACCAAGGAGTGGCTCGGCGCGGTGCTGGCGTCGGTGATGCCGGCGGTGCGTTCGCCGGGGTCGTTCAACAACCAGATCGGCGTGCCGCTGACGCTGTTCGCCATCGAGCCGGACACTCGCGCCGCGGTCGTCGAGATCGGCACCAACGCGCCGGGCGAGATCGCGCAGCTGACGCAGGTCGCCCGGCCGGACATCGGCATCGTCACCTGCGTGGCGCCTGCCCACCTCGAGGGCCTCGGCTCGGTCGAGGGGGTCGCCCGCGAGAAGTCGTCGCTGCCGGCGGGGCTGCCGGAGGACGGGCTCTGCATCCTGAACGGCGACGACGCGGCGTGCCGCGCGATGGCCGCCGTCACCAAGGCCAAGGTCGAACTGTTCCGCGTCGAGCGCGAGGCCGACTGGTTCGCGACCGACGTGCGCTTCACGGCGATGGGCACGACGTTCCTGCTGCAGGGCAAGCGGCCGGTGACGCTGCCGCGCCTGGGCACGCACAACGTCTACAACGCCCTGGCGGTGATCGCCGCCGCCAGCCACCTCGGTGTCGCCGAGGAGGACGTGCTGACCGCACTGGCCAAGGTGCCGTCGGCGCAGCGCCGGCTCGAGCCCAAGGTCGCCGGTGGCGTCGTCGTGTTCGACGACACCTACAACATGAACCCGCAGTCGGCGTCGGCGGCGTTGCATGCGCTCGCCGGCCTCAGCGCCGGCGGCCGCCGCATCGTCGTGTTCGGCGAGATGCGCGAGCTCGGCGCCCACAGCGAGATGCTGCACCGCACGCTCGGCCAAGAGGTCGCGACGACGCGCCAGGACGTGCTGCTGTGCGTCGGCGAAGGGGCCGCCCCGATCGCCGACGGCGCCGTCGCCGCCGGCATGCCGGCGGCCGCCGTGCACCGGCTCGCCGACCAGGAGCAGGCGCTGCCGCTGCTGCGCAGCCTGTTGCGTCCGGGCGACCGCGTGCTGTGCAAGGCCTCGCGCCGCGTGGCCCTCGACCAGCTCGTCGACCGCCTGGTCGCCGAGCTCGGCGGTGGCGAGATGTCCGGAGGGCGTGGCGATGCGGCTGCGACCACGAGCTGAACGATGATCCACTGGCTCGCTCCGTTCCTGTTCTCGGACGACGTCTGCCGTCTCTTGGGCTACGTCTCCGTGCGCGCGGCCGGGGCGGCGGTGACCGCGTTCTTGCTGGCGATCCTGTTCGGGCCGCGCGTGATCGCGTGGTTGCGCCAGCTGGGCATCCGCGAACGCACCGACGAGACCGGCTCGAAGAAGCTCGAGGAACTGCACGCGCACAAGGCCGGCACGCCGACGATGGGCGGGCTGTTCGTGCTCGGCGCGATCCTGCTCTCGTGCTCGCTGTGGATGCGCTTCGACGGCGCCAATCGCTTCTCGCTGCCCGGCATCGTGCTGGTCGCCGGCTTCGCCGCCGTCGGCCTGTGGGACGACTGGGTCAAGCTGACCGACAAGACGCGCAAGCGCGGCATCACCAAGCGCGAGAAGCAAGGTGCGCTGACGCTGCTGGCGCTGCTGGTCGGCTTGTGGCTGCTGGTGCCGGCGGGCCTGCAGCAGGAGATGGGCGGGCCGCACCTCTACGTGCCGTTCGTCAAGGACTTCTCGCTCGACCTCGCCGTCTGGTTCGGCGTGCCGTTCCTGCTGGTCGCCATCGCCGTGCTGACCGGCTCCGCCAACGCGGTGAACCTGACCGACGGCCTCGACGGCCTCGCCACCGGCTGCGTCGTCACCGCCGCGATCGCGTACGCCGTGATCACCTACGCGGTCGGCCGCGTCGACTGGGCGCAGTACCTGCTGGTGCCGCACGTCGCCGGCGCCACCGAGATGACGGTGATGATGGCGGCGCTGCTCGGCGGCGCGCTCGGCTTCCTGTGGTTCAACGCCGCCCCCGCGATGGTGTTCATGGGCGACGTCGGCAGCCTCGGCCTCGGCGGCGCGCTCGGCTACGCGGCGCTGGTCAGCCGCACCGAACTGGTGCTGCTGGTCGTCGGCGGCGTGTTCGTCGTCGAGGCGCTGTCGGTGATCCTGCAGGTCGCGTCGTTCAAGCTGCGCGGCAAGCGCATCTTCAAGTGCGCGCCGCTGCACCACCACTTCCAGTTCGGCGGCATGCCGGAGACGCGCGTCGTCGTGCGGACCTGGGTCGTCTCGGCGCTGCTCGCCCTGTGCAGCCTGGCCCTGTTCAAGGTGCGCTGATGACCGCCGTCACCGAATCGCGCGAACTGGCGTCCGGGCAGAAGGCCAACCTGCGCGAGCTCGACTGGTTGATGCTGGTCACCGTGGCGCTCTGCTGCCTCGGGCTCGTGATGGCGGTGTCGGTGCGCGGTTCGCAGGTCGACTTCGGGCCGCTCCAGGCGATCAAGCTGCAGGGCAGCAAGCTGCTCGCCGGCCTGGTGATGTTCCTGATCGCCGCGCTGGTGCCGATGCGCATCGTCCGCCGCTGGGCGATCCCGTCGTTCGTGGTCGCGACCGCGTGCTGCCTGCTGCCGCTGCTGGTCTCGCGCGACGTCAAGGGGGCCCATCGCTGGGTGCACATCGGCAGCTTCCAGTTCCAGCCGGTGGAGCCGGCGCGCTTCTGCCTGATCCTGGCCGCTTCCTGGCTGCTCGCCCGCGCCGGCGTCGGCGTGTCGAGCTTCCGCCGCGGCTTCCTGCCGGCGATGGGCTGTGCGGCGCTGCTGGCCGCGGTGCTGGCGGCGCAGCCGGACAACGGCAACGCGTTCATCGTGCTGATGCTGGCGGGCTTGCTGGCGCTGGTCGCCGGCGTGCGCTTCCTGCACTTCGTGCCGCTCGGCGTGCTGTGCCTGGTCGGCCTCGGCTTCGCGGCGACGCGGCACGCCTACGTGTGGGACCGCCTCACCGGCTTCCTCGCCACCAAGCCGGACTCGCAGGTCGGCCTCGGCCTGATCGCCGTCGGCTCCGGTGGTCTCACCGGGCGCGGCCTCGGGCAGGGCTGGATGAAGATGAGCTACGTGCCCGAAGCGCACAACGACTTCGTGTTCGCGATCGTCGCCGAGGAGTTCGGCTACGTCGGCTCGTTGTTCGTGCTCGCTTCGTTCACGACCTTCGGCTACGTCTGCTATCGCCTCGTCTGCAAGGTGCGCGACCCGTTCCTTCGCTACGTGGTGTGCGGCTACGCTCTGATGATCTGCATGCAAGCGGCGATGAACCTGCTCGTGGTCAGCGGGTGGGCTCCAGCCAAAGGCATCGATCTGCCGTTCGTCAGCACGGGCGGCACGAGCCTCATGTTCTGTCTGGCGGCGGTCGGACTGATCGGCAACGCGGCGCGAGCGGATCGCTCGGGCTCGTTCTCGACGGTCGACGAGGCCGCCGTGTCGTGACGCTGCGGGCGGTCACCCGGCGTCGTTCGTTCCTTCTGTCTTCGTTCCGGCAAATGGTTGGGAGGGTGTGATGGGCCAGCTCGAGAAGTACGGCCTCTACGTTCTGTGTCTGGTGATCTTCTTGATCCTCGGCGTGACGCTGTGGGGCGGCGGCGACGCGGCGCCGCCGTCGCGCAAGCAGGATGCGCAGACGCCGATGCGCGCGTCGAACCCGGCGACGCCGCCGGTGACGCCGGCGCCGACCCCCGAAGTCGCGCCCAAGGCCATCGACATCTTCGGTGCGGGGCTGCTGCAGCCCGAGCCGAAGCAGGACGAGCCGAAGCGGAACGCGCCCGTGGCCGAGACGCCGAAGGCCGGCGAGCAGCCGAACGCACCGAAGGTCGCGAGCGGCGACTCGGCGTCCGCGCCGGTCGGCGACTCCACGGCGACGACCTACAAGGTGCAGACCGGGGACACCTTCGAGTCCATCGCGCGCAGCAAGCTCGGCGATGCGAAGCGCCAGACCGAGATCGCCAAGTTGAACCCGAAGGTGCAGCCGAACCGCATGCGCGTCGGCCAGGAACTGGTGCTGCCGGGTGCGAAGCCGGCGGGCAAGGCGACCGAGCCGGCGATGGCGGCGAACGCCAAGAAGTCGGCGACCCCGAAGGAAGCGACGGCCAAGACCTCGGACGCGAAGAGCGCAGAGGCGAAGGAGTCGACCAAGGACGCCGGCGCCGATCGTTCCTACGTCGTCGGCAAGGGCGACACCTTCGGGCGCATCGCGCAGACGCAGCTCGGTTCCAGCAAGCGCGTCGACGAGATCCGCGAGCTGAACCCGAGCGTCGACCCGACGCGCCTGCGCGTCGGCCAGCGCATCAAGCTCCCGAAGAAGTGAGGCGCCGACCGTCATGGTGAGCCGGGTCTGTCTCGTCAGTGGCGGCACCGGCGGGCACCTGATGCCCGCGCTGGTGCTGGCCCGAGCGCTGCGCGCGCGTGGGCACGATCCGGTGCTGGTCACCGAAGGTCGCGACGTGGAACGCGAACTGCTGCGGCGCGAGCTGCCCGACGTCGTCGAGTGCCAGTTGCCCTCGGCGCGCGGTTCCCGGCTCGGTCTGCCGTTGTGGTTGCTGCGAGCGACCGCTACCGCCCGGCGCCTCCTGCGCGAACAACACGTCGACGCCGTCGTCAGCACCGGCGGCCGGCCGTCGGTGCCGGTCGGCCTCGCCGCTCGCAGCCTCGGTCTGCCGCTGTTCCTGCTCGAGCAGAACGCGATCACCGGGCGCGCCAACCGCTGGCTGTCGCCGCTCGCGCGGCGCATCTACCACGGGTTGCCGGCGGTGCACGCGACCACCGCGCGTTCGTTGCTGACGGGCACGCCGCTGCGGCCCGAGATCGGCCGCATCGACCGCCAGGTCGCGCGCGAAGAGCTGGGGCTGCCGCTGCAAGCATCCGTCGTGCTGGTGACCGGCGGCAGCCAGGGCGCCCGCTCGCTGAACGAGACGGTGCCGAAGGCCCTGTTGCGCATCGCCGCGCGCCTGCCGCAGCGGCCGCTGCACGTGCTGCACCTCGCGGGCCTCGGACGGGACGAAGACGTGCGCCGCACCTACGCCAATGGCGAGCGGGACGTGCTGGCGCAGGTGCGTCCGGTCGCTCAGGACATGGCGCGCCTGTTCGCCGCCGCCGACCTCGTCGTCTGCCGCGGCGGTGGCACCACGGTCGCCGAGCTGTGCGCGGTCGGCCGCGCTGCCGTCATCGTGCCGTATCCGCACCACAAGGACCGTCAGCAGCTGCGCAACGCCGAGGTGCTGGCGCGCGCCGGGGCGGCGGTCATCGTCGAAGAGCCGCAGCTGACCGTCGACGGCCTCGCCGACCTGCTGCAGGCCCTGTTCGCCGATCCGCAGCGATTGGCCGCGATGGGCAAGGCCGCGCGCGCACTGCAGAACGGCGACCCGGTGGCGACCATCCTCGCCGACATGGGCGTCGAGCCAGGTGCCGCGGCGGCGGTGGCGACGGCGTCCCCCGCGCCGCGATCGGTGGCAGGAGGTGCATCGTGATCGATCGTCCGGAACTCGCCCAGGCCCGCTCGGCGCCGCGCTTCGCCGCCGGATTCGTCAGCGACCGCTTCCACTTCGTCGGCGTCGGCGGCGCTGGCATGAGCGGCCTCGCGCGCCTGCTGGCTGGCAGTGGCTGTCGCGTGACCGGCAGTGACCAGACCGGCGGCGCCGTCGTCGACCGCCTCACCACCGAAGGGGTCACGGTGTGGACCGGTTGTCGCCCCGAGGCGATCGACGGTGCCGACGGCTACGTGATCCGCAGCGCCGCGGTGCCCGCCAGCGACGCCGAGGTGCAGGAGTGCGTGCGCCGCGGCTTCACCTCGCTGCTGTACGCCGAAGCGGTCGGCCGCCTCAGCGAAGGGCGTCGCACGCTGGCCATCGCCGGCACGCACGGCAAGACCACGACGACCGGCTTGACCGTCGCGGCGCTGCGCGGCGGCGGCGTCGACCCGTCGCACCTGATCGGCGGCGAGGTGCCCGAGCTCGGCGGCAACGGCCGCTGGGGCAACAGCCCCGAGTTCGTCGTCGAGGCGTGCGAGTTCAACCGCAGCTTCCACAACCTGCGTCCGTTCGGCGCGGCGATCCTGAACGTCGATCACGACCACTTCGACTGCTTCCCGTCGACCGACGATCTGATCGAGGCGTTCGCCGGCTACCTGGCGCGCGTGCGGCCAGGTGGTGCGGCGCTGCTGGAGGAGAGCGTGCCGCGCGCGGTGCTCGCGAGCCTGCGCAGCGACGTGCACATCCTGACGGTCGGGTCCGGCCTGTGGAGCGACGTGCGCGCCGTCGACGTGCGCGACGACCTCGGCCGCTTCTCGTTCGTGCCGATCGTGCTCGGTCGCCGGCTGCCGCGCGTGCAGCTGTCGCTGTCCGGGCGGCACAACATGCAGAACGCGCTGTTCGCGCTCGGCCTCGCGCACTTGGCCGGTTGCGACCTCGACGGGGCATGCCGCGGCGTCGGCGAGTTCGCCGGCGTGCGGCGGCGCTTCGAGATGCACCACGGGCCACGCGGTGGCCTGCTGGTCAACGACTACGCGCACCACCCGGCGGAGATCCGCGCGGTGATCGCGGCGGCGCGCCGGCGCTTCCCTGGCCGGCGCCTCGTCGCCGTGTTCCAGCCGCACCAGCACCAGCGCACGCTGTGCCTGCTGCCCGAGTTCGCCGACTCGCTGGCCGGCGCCGACGCGGCGATCGTCGCCGACATCTACGGCGCCCGCGAGAGTGCGGAGATCCGGGCCTCGGTCAGCGCCGCCGACCTGGTCGCCGCGGTCGTCGCACAGGGAGGCGTCTGTTCGACGGGCGGCGAAGTGGCCGGCCTGCCGGAGCGGGTGCTCGAACGCGTGCGGGCGTCGGACATCGTGTTGTTGTTGGGGGCCGGCGACATCGATCGCGCCCTGGGAGGCATCGTTGCCGGTCTCTGATCTGCGGGTGGCCTTGCGCTCGATGCGCGGGGCGGTGCGCGAACACGTCGAACTCGGCCCGATGATGCACCTGCGCATCGGCGGTCCGGCGGACTGGTTCCTCGAGCCGTATGCGGAGGAGGACGCGGCGCTGGCCGTGCGCGTCTGCCGCGAACTCGACGTGCCGCTGCGCATCCTGGGCGGCGGCAGCAACATCGTCGTCGCCGACGCCGGTGTGCGCGGCGCCGTGCTCCACCTCGGCAACCTGAACCGCATCGTGCGCGACGGCAATCGCATCACCGCCGGGGCCGGCGTGACGCTGCCGAGCCTGCTGCGCGCCACCAAGGAGGTCGGTCTCGCCGGCCTCGAGAAGCTGACCGGCATCCCGGCCCAGGTCGGCGGCGCGGTGGCGATGAACGCCGGCACCCGCGACGGCGAGACGTTCGAGCATCTGGTGTCGCTGACGCTGGTCGAGCCGGAAGGACAGCTCGAGGTGCGCGGCAAGGATCGCTTCCGCGCGGTCTACCGCGACGGCGGGCTGCGCGACGCCGTCGTGCTGCAGGCGAGCTTCGAACTGGTGCCGGACGATCCGAAGGCGATCTTCGAACGCTTCTCGCAGTCGCTGAAGCGGCGCAACGCGACGCAGCCGGTGTCGCAGCGCAGCGTCGGCTGCGTGTTCCGCAATCCGTCCGGCGATGCCGCTGGGCGCCTGATCGAGGCCTCCGGCTGCAAGACGCTGCGCTCGGGCGGCATCGAGGTCAGCGGCCAGCACGCCAACTACTTCGTCAACGACGGGCGCGGCTCGGCGGCGGACTTCGTCGGCCTGATGGCCGAGGTGAAGAAGCGCGTGCACGACAAGTTCGGCATCGACCTCGAACCCGAAGTGAAGTTCTGGGGCTTCTGATCGCAGCGCGCAGGCCTCCTGACGGCCCCGCGCGCCGGTGCGGTGCAGCCGCCGGTTCGTTTGCATGTGACTCGTCCGCAGACGTTCCTTGCACGCCGCCGTGCGGCGCGTTCTGCTGGCGACCGATACCTCCCTCACAGGAACAGTGATGACCGACGCACCCGACGATTCCGCCGTCACGATCGAGTTCAAGGGCCGCCACGACCACATCACCGAGCGCATGCAGGCGCACGCGGTGAAGAAGCTGGCGCGGCTCGCCCGCTACAACGATCGCCTGATGCGCATCGAGGTGGTCGCCGACCACGCGCACAAGAATCCCGAGGTCGAGCTGATCGCGCACCAGCGCCGCGGCGCGCCGCTGATCGCCAAGGACCGCGGGACCTCGTTCGCCTCGACGATCGACCTGCTGGTCGACAAGATGGAGGCCCAGCTCCGCAAGGAGAAGGAGAAGCGCAAGGACCACAAGGTGCCGGGCGCCAAGGCCGCGCGGGCGCGCCCGGCGACGAGCCGCCGTGCCAAGGGCGCTTCGCGCGAGGAAGAGTCGTACGAAGAGGTCGTGCGCAAGACCCTGCGCGGCTGATTCGGGACTGGCGGCCGGTTCGCGGGGTGGCAGCGTTGCGTGCAGGTGGACCTTGCCGCAGACTTGCCGCCCATGATCGCCAAGCTCGTCGACGCCGCCGCCTTGATCGGCGACCTCGAGGCAACCAACAAGGATGCCGCCCTGAAGGAACTGCTCGCCGCCGCCCAGGCGTCGGGAGCGTTCGGCGCGCCGGTCCACAAGGCGCTGCACAAGCGCCTGGTCGAGCGCGAGGCCATCGGCAGCACCGGGCTCGGCAACGGCGTCGCCGTCCCGCACGTGAAGGGCGACAACGTCGCCCGGCCGGCGCTGGTCGTCGCTCGTTGCCGCCGCGGCCTCGAATGGCAGGCGATCGACGGTCGTGCCGTGCAGATCCTGTTCTTCCTGGTGTCGCCGGCGGCCGAGCCGGAAGTGCACCTGCAGTGCCTGCGCTGGATCGCCGGCCTGGCTCGCAACGCCGACTTCCGCCGCTTCCTGCTCGATGCGCCTTCGGTCGACGCCATGCGCGACTTGTTGCGCGAGCTGGGCAAGGAGGCGCCGTGAGCGAACACGAACCGATCCGAGCCCGCGTCGTGCTGGTGAACCGGCAAGGCCTGCATGCGCGCCCAGCACACATGTTCGTGCAGACGGCCAACGCCTACGCCAGCAAGCTGCGTGTCGGCCGCACCGACAACGACGAGCGCGTCGACGGCAAGTCGATCATGGGCATGATGATGCTGGCAGCCGAGCGCGGCGTGGAGCTCGAGCTCGAGGCCACGGGGGCGGACGCCGAGCAGCAGCTGCGGGCGCTGGCCGAACTGGTCGCCGCGCGCTTCGGCGAGGACTGAAGAGGCCGGGCAGCGCCGGTGGCGGCGGCCGGGTGCGGGCGCGGTCTGCCCCTTCGTGGCCGCGCCATCCAGGACCGAAACCAGGACCGGGATCTGGACCGGGATCGGGGCCGGCGCCACCGCCGTCGGCGGCTCGGCCGCCGGTGCCACCGTGCCGGGCGTCGGGCGTCGACCGCCTTCCCGAAGGCGGTCCGCCGCTCCGTTCTCGCGGGGATGCGGAACGAGGCTCAATTCGGGCCGAGCCAGCGGCCGATAGGGCGGAGGAAGCGGGCACCCCCCGAAGGAGCGCCACTGGTCATGCTGAAGCAGCGCAAGAGCATCGTCGGTCTCGACATCGGCAGCAGTTGCATCAAGGCCGTCGAGTTGACTCGCGACAAGTACGACCACGTCATCACCGGCTACGCGCAGGTGGACGTGCAGAACGAGGCGGCGCGTCAGGACGCGATCGCCGAACTGATGCGCGTCGCCAAGTTCCGCACGAAGCGCATCGCCACGGCGGTGAGCGGCAAGAACGTGGTGTTCCGCTACATCAGCCTGCCGGAGATGGGCGAGGACAAGCTGGTGCAGGCCGTCCGCCTCGATGCGGAGAAGTACATCCCGTTCGACGTCAACGACGTCGAGCTGGACGCACAGAAGATCGGCATGGGCACGGACGCCAGTGGCCGCGCCGAGATGAAGGTGCTGCTGGTCGCCGCCAAGCGCACCGTCGTGGCCGACCACAGCCGCATGCTGACCGAACTCGGCCTGCAGCCGGTCGCCGTCGGTGTCGACGGCTTCGCGCTCGGCAACGCCTGGGAGCTCGGCGACATGGTCAATCCTGGCATCCAGGACCCGGGTCGCACGGTGGCGCTGATCGACATCGGCGCGACCAAGGCGAGCATCAACATCCTGCGCGACAACGTCAGCTGCTTCGCCCGCGAGGTGCCGATGGGCGGGCAGGACCTGACCAACGCGATCGCGCGCCGCCTCGGCGTCGAGCCGGGCCAGGCCGAGACCTTGAAGCGCGACGCGGGCGATCAGCTCGCCGTCGTGCAGGAGGCCTGCGGCCAGGTGCTCGAGGACCTCGGCAACGAGGTCAACCTGTCCTTCGACTTCTTCGAGAACCAGTTCGACGGCGAGGTCCAGGAAGTCTGGCTCACCGGCGGCACGGCCCTGTTGCCGTTCCTCGAGGAGAGCTTCGAGAAGATCTTCGAGAAGCGCACCAAGACCTGGAACCCGATCGAGGGCCTGAAGGTCCGCGCCGACAACGTCGACGTCGAAGCCCTGAACCAGCTGGCGCCGCAGCTCGCGGTCGCCATCGGTCTCGCCGCAGCATCCTGAGGAGGTCCGCCGTGATTCGCATCAATCTGCTCCCTGCCGACCTTCGTCGCGGCAACCGCGTGCCGACGAAGGTCCTCGTCGCCGCGTTCGCCGCCGCACTCGCCGTCAGCGGTGCGGTCGGTTGGTTCGGACTCGTCTACTTCGGCGACCTCGGCAACGCCGAGCAGCAGCTGGTCGCGGTCGAGGCCAAGCTCGCCGAACAGAGCAAGAAGGCCGCCTACCACGACCAGCTCGATGCCAACAAGAAGGACTACGCGCTGCGCGTGCAGACCATCCAGGGCATCTCGAAGTCGCGGCGCGTCTGGTCGCGCTTCCTCGACGAGCTGATCGACGTCGCCAACAACAACGGCGACACCGACCACCACCTGGCCTGGTTCGACGGCATCACGATGAAGAACGACCCCAAGAAGGGAGCCATCGTGCAGATGCCGGCGGCGGTCCAGGACAGCGACAAGTCGCGGCTCGCCAACTTCCACGACGACATCGAGGCGGCCCCGTTCGCCAAGGACCTGCTGTCGAAGTCGGACCCGGTCTACAAGATCGAGAAGGACAAGGTCCGGATCCCGGAGTCGTCGATGGCGTTCCGCCTGGAACTGCAGTTCAAGCCGACGGTCGTGGAACCGCCGAAGGCGAAGCCGAAGCCCGCCACCCCCCCTGCGGCCCCGGCCGGGAAGTGAGGAGACGAACATGGCCAACTGGACCCAGAAGAAGTTGCTCGCGGTCATCGGCGGCGGTGCCGTCGGCATCTGCCTGCTCGCGGCCGGCGGCGTCTACTACGCGCAGGGGCTGATCGAGGAGGTCGAGGCGCAGGTCAAGCAGAAGCGCGAGAGCATCGCCGCGGCCGAAGCCAAGATCGCCAAGATCCCGGCGCTGCAGAAGGACGTGATCGTCCTGCGCGAGAACCTCGACGAGTACGTGCGCATCCTGCCCGACACGCGCGAGCTGACGAACTTCGTGCGTCAGCTGAATCAGTTCGAGCGCCAGTCGGGCATCAACGGCACCGGCCTGCAGCTGAAGCCTCGCCGCGAGAGCAAGACGGCGGAGCGCTTCGTGCCGATCGAGTACACCTACGAAGGCTCGGCGACCATCTGGCAGGCGCTGAAGTTCATGAACCTGGTGGAGAACTACCGGCGCTTCGTGAGCATCAACGAGTTCAGCATCACGGCCGGCGGAGGTGCCGCGGGAGGAGCCGCGGGTCGCACCGAAGAGGTGGGGGAACGCGAAGCCGTGCACCAGGTGCGCTTCACGCTGCAGACCTACACCTACAACGGCAAGACGGAGGGCAAGGAAGCCCCGATCCCCGACTACCAGTCGCTGAAGGAAGTCTACGCCGAGGACATCTGGAAGAGCCGGGTCGCCATCGGCATCGAAGGCTACGAGCACAAGGGGCCGCAGGGCCGCCGCGACATCCTGGTCGATCCTCGCGAGCGCGGCGACGTCCATCTCGACGGACCGTCGCGTGCCCAGCAGCGCGAGCTGCTCGATCGCTACGTCACGACGGTGACCAAGCTGCGCGAGATGCTGCAGCGCGCGCGCAAGTCCGACACGACCCTGTTCGAGGTCTACTCGCTCGAGAAGGGCGTGCGCGAAGGTCTCGAGAAGCTCGCGGGAGACTTCGAGTCCGACGGCAACCGGATCAGCTACGCACCGTACCGTCTGCGTTGGGCCCAGGACGTGGCGAAGCCGATCGTCGAGTTGCGCACGCAGCTCAACGAGCCGGTCACGCCGCAGCGCGACACGGATCCCTATCTGCCGATGAAGGAGCTGCAGCAGCTCGTCGCCGACATGGACGCGGACTGCAAGAGCGGCCAGCTGGACCAGGCGAAGGCCCGCTACGAAGCGGTCGCCACGCGACTCGCGGTGCCGGCCAGCGACACGCGCCACGACCTCGTCGTGCAGGCCAAGTCCTGGCACGTGAAGGCGGCGACCGCGCTCGACTTCAAGGCGCTCGACCTGAAGATCCAGGGCGTGGTCGTCAACCGCGGCGGGCGCTCGGGCGTGCTGGTGAACGGCGAGACCTACGAAGAGGGCGACTACGTCTCCGACGACCTGCTGGTCAAGATGGTCGAAGAGGAGCAGGTCTGGTTCGTGTTCCGAGGGCTGACGCTCGTGCGCACGATGTGAGGCGGGGAAGCGGCGGCGCGCGCGAAGTCGGCTCAAGCCGTTGCGTTCGTCCGTTCGATGAGAAGGACATCGTGGTCGCGTCGACGACGCGGCTGCAGGCGAATCACTGGAACTCCCGCGAGGGAGGAGGATCGACGATGCAGGCAATGAGGAAGGGAGTCGTTTCCGCGCTGGCGGCCTTGCTGTCGCTGGCGTGGGTGCCGGCGCAGGACGCGCCCGCGACGTCGCAGCAACCCCAGCCGCAGGCGGGAGCGCGCGACGCCCAGAACAAGGACGAGATCCGCAGCGGCGCCGAAGGCGACCGGGCGAATCGCATGACCTTGCGGCTGAAGGACCGCGATCTGCGCGAGGTCGTGCAGATCATGCAGCGCAAGGCCAACGTCAACATCATCATGGGGGCCGACATCAAGGATGTCACGGTCACCATCGACCTGCAGGACGTGCCCTGGCGTCAGGCGCTCGACCTCGTCGCCGAGCAGGCCGGCTGCATCGTCACCGAGTCGGTGCCGGGCGTGCTGAAGGTCGAGAAGCCGCCGCGCGTCTACTTCGCCTTCGAGAACACCGACATCCAGAAGGTGATCGACACGATCGGCAAGATCTCCGGCGCGAACATCGTCGTCGCGCCCGAGGTCAAGGGCACGATCACGATCCGCCTCAAGAACATCCCGTGGCGCGACGCGCTCGACGCAGCGGTCAAGACGCTGGGCTTCGTCGTGGTCGAGGAGGACCGCGGCATCCTGCGCGTCGTCCCGGCCGCGAACATCCAGCAGGACCTGGTCAGCAAGACGATCCCGCTGCGCTACGTCCGCCCGGCGGCCACGCTGATGCCGCTGATCACCTCGGAGTACATCCGCGATCTGCGCAACATCCAGCCGCTGAGGCCCGGCGAGGTGCGCTTCACGCTGCTCGACACGCTGCGCGGCATGATCACGCCCGACATCGGCACCCTGGAGTACATCCAGGAGACCAACGCGGTCATGGTCAAGGACACGCGTCCGGTGGTCGAGTCGGTCGAGCGCACGATCGCCCTGATCGACGTCGAGCCGTCGCAGATCCTGCTCGACGTCCGCTTCGTCACGACGACGAACGAAGACGTGCTCGACTTCGGCATCTCGCCGGGTGGTTCGGGCTGGAGCGCCTCCGTCGGCCTCGGCCAGATCCCGACGCGCCTGCCGTTCGACCTCGGCGCCGGTGGCTGGGACGACAGCCTGATCGCGAGCCCCGGCGGCACCGGTCCGTTCGCCGACGACAACTTCACCGCCGACACGATCGTTCCCAACGTGGTGTTCGGCGCGCTGAACTTCCAGCAGGTCACCGCCACGCTGCGCCTGCTGAAGAAGGACGCCCGTTCGGAGATCCTGCAGGCGCCGCAGATCGTCGCCCTGGATCATCAGACGGCGACCATCTTCGTCGGCGAAGCCGTTCGCTACGCCCAGGCTCGCGTCGAGCAGGGCCAGGCCGGCGGCCTGCTGCTCGCGCTCGAGGAAGGCGACGAGTCGCCGGTCAACGTCGGCTTCCAGCTGCTGGCGACCCCGCACATCGTGCCGGGCACCGAGAAGGTGATCATGCAGGTGGTGCCGCAGCGCACCGCGCTGACCGGCACCGGTTCGACGTCGACGGCGCCGGCCGGCTTCGACGTGTTCACCGTCGGCAGCGGCACCGAAGCCGGTGGCGGCACCATCGCGCTGCCGCGCGTCGCCTCGAGCACGCTGGCGACCACCGTGCTGCTCCAGAGCGGTCACACCGCCGTGCTCGGCGGCTTGAAGACGAAGTCGGAGACGGAGACGGTCACCCGCTTGCCCTTGCTCGGCGACATCCCGCTGCTGGGGCACCTGTTCAAGAACACGCAGCGCCAGAACTCGGTCTCGACGCTGCTCGTGTTCATCACGCCGCAGATCATCCGCAGCACCGAGGACATCGAGAACTCGCTGAAGCGCGCGATCGAGGAGAAGATCAAGGACCACCAGTCCTCGCTCTCGCAGGAGAAGGACCGGATCTTCGGCCGCGGCGACTGAGCAGGGTCGCCGGAGCGGGCCGCCCGGGCCCGCAGCGGTCGCGGCGGGCGCCCTGCCGCATCGTCCGGGGCGATCCGAGACCGCTGCAGCGTTGAGCGACACCGCGCTCCGCAATACCATCCCCGCGCCTCCTGACGTCACGGAGGCGCGGTCGCGCCGCTCGGCGGTCGGCCACCCTTGGTCCAGCCATGTCTGCCGCAGCCGTCAACCTTCGCGTCGTCGCACCGAAGTCGCCCAGCGACCCGGTGCGTGTGCGTCGGGTCGGCGCTGCGGATCGGCGTGGGTTCGTTTCCATTCCCTTCCCGTCGGTCGTCGGTGTGCGCCGGTCCGTCCAGCCCGAGTGGACGCAGTGTTCGGAGCGAGGCTTCGAACGGCAGGTAGCGTGCGCCGAAGGGATCGCGGGACGCGGCGGCACTGCCGCCGCACAACACGAGAAGAAGGTTTCCCTTGAAGAGGATGCTGATCAACGCCATCGATCCGGAAGAAAGCCGGATCGCCGTGGTGGAGGACGGCGTGCTGCAGGAGCTGCACGTCGAGTTGGCCAACCGCGAGGCCTACCTCGGTAACATCTACAAAGGCAAGGTCGTCAACATCGAGCCGAGCATCGGCGCCGCGTTCGTGGCGTTCGGTGGCAGGGTCAACGGCTTCTTGCACGTCAGCGACGTGCTCCCCGCCTACGGTCGGCCCGAGTTCGTGCTCGACGACGTCATCGAGGGCCGTGCCCGCGTCGACGTCGACGACGGTCCCGAGTCGATGCAGCAGGCGCTCGCCGACGACGACGAGGAGGACGATGCGACGCCGGCGGCTGGCGGCGACCATGCCGTCGAACCCGTGGCCGAAGAGTCCAACGTGACGATGGCCGAGGAGCCGACCTCGGATGCCGAAGACGAGGCCGACGACGTCGACGGCGGCTCGGAAGACGGCGGTGAAGACGCCGAGGTCGCCCAGGATGGGGGCCACGACGACATCGAGGCGCTGCCGGAGACCGCAGGGGAGCCTGGCGCCCTGGATGGCGGGCACGACGACGGCGACCACGGCTTCGGCCATGGCGTCGACGAGCGGCCGCTCAACATGGCTGCCACCGGCCACGGTGGTGGCGATGGCGAGGACGCGGCGCCCACCGGGGGCGAGGGCTCGCCGCCGTCGCCGGCCGCGGGTGGCGGAGCGGTGCCCGATCCCGCCGCCGCCGGTGACGTCGCGGCCGCGGGTGCGGACGGTGCTGCGGCCGGTGACGCGCAGTCCGGGCAAGGCGGCGGCCAGGGCGATCGCCGCGATCGGCGGCGCAACCGCCGCGGCCGCGACCGCGGCGATCGCGGCAACGACCGCCGCCCGCGCGGGCCACGCCCGACGATCGACCAGCTGCTCAAGAAGGGGCAGGAAGTCGTCGTGCAGATCACCAAGGAAGGCATCGGCAGCAAGGGCCCGACGCTGACGACCTACGTGTCGTTGCCGGGGCGATGCCTCGTGCTGATGCCGAGCCTGCCGAAGTGCGGCGTGTCGCGGAAGATCGACGACTCCCGCGAGCGCAAGCGCTTGAAGCGCATCGTGCGCGAGCTCGACGAGACCGGTGCTGGCGGCATCGGCTTCATCGTGCGGACCGCTGGCATCAACAAGTCGCTGCAGGACCTTCAGCGCGACCGCGACTACCTGAAGAAGATCTGGGAGATGGTCGCGCAGCGCCTCAAGGTGACGCGCGCGCCGGCGCTGCTCTACCAGGAGTCGGACCTGGTGCTGAAGGCGATGCGCGACCAGTTCACGCCGGACATCGCCGACGTGGTCGTCGACAGCGAGGACGTGTTCCTGCGCATCCGCGACTTCGCCGAGAAGCTGATGCCGCACATGGCGGATCGCATCAAGCAGCACGCGATGACGACGCCGCTGTTCCACCACTTCGGCATCGAGAAGGAAGTGGAGGCGCTGTACCAGCCGAAGGTCGACCTGCCGAACGGTGCGTCGATCGTCATCGACCAGGCCGAGGCACTGGTCGCCATCGACGTCAACTCCGGCAAGTACAAGGCCGGCGGCGACTCCGACGAAACGGCCTATCGGACCAACCTCGATGCGATCCCGGAGATCGTCCGCCAGCTGCGGCTGCGCGATCTCGGCGGCCTGATCATCATCGACTTCATCGACATGGCGCACGAGAAGCAGCGCCGCCTGGTCGAGAAGCGCCTGGTCGAGTCGCTGCGCGGTGATCGCGCGCGGATCAAGGTCGGCCGCATCTCGCCGTTCGGCATGCTCGAGATCACGCGCCAGCGCGTCGGCCCGGGCCTGAAGCGCACGGTGTTCATGCAGTGCCCGCACTGCAAGGGTGCTGGTTGGTCGCGCACGGTGCAGTCGAAGGCGCTGTCGGTGCTGCGCGAGTCGCGGGCGCTGGTGAACCTGAAGGGATTCTCGGTGCTGCAGGTGTTCTCGGCCCCGGCGGTCACCGACTACCTCGTCAACCACAAGCGCCGTGCGGTGCTCGAGCTCGAGGACGCGGTCGGCAAGTCGATCACGTTCCGCCCCGAGGTCAGCTACCCGATCGACGTCGTGCACTACCGATTCCTCACCGGCGACGGTCAAGAAGCCCGCATCGCCATTCCGGCCGGCCTCGGCGTCAAGGCCTGAGTCGGTGCCGCCCGCGGCGGCCGCAAGGGTGCGGTGCGGCGCGGTCGCGGCGATCTCGCGGCGGGTGCTGGATGCCGATGAAAAGTCGGGCTTGCATCGCCGCGATTCGCCGCTAGCCTCTCCGCCCCTTCCAAAAGGCCAGAGCCCTAGTCATGTACGCCGTCGTCGACGATCGCAATCAGCAGTACCGGGTCCAAGCCGGTGACCGCATCCAGATCCACCTCCGCAAGGGTGCCGCCGAAGGCGACGTCCTCACCTTCGACAAGGTCTGCCTCGTCGGCGGTGAAGGCGTGGGCAAGATCGGCACGCCCTTCGTGTCCGGCGCCTCGGTGACGGCCAAGGTCGTCCGCCAGATCAAGGGGCCGAAGGTCGTCATCGGCAAGTACAAGCGCCGCAAGAACAGCCGCCGCCGCACTGGCTTCCGCGCGCAGTTCACGGTCGTCCAGATCGAGAAGATCAACGGCTGATCGCCGGGAGCGGCCGCTCGCAGTCGGCCGCTCGAAACCCACCGCACACCTCGGAGATTTCGCAATGGCACACAAGAAGGGTCAAGGTTCGACGCAGAACGGTCGCGACAGCAACCCGCAGTACCGCGGCGTCAAGGCCTACGGCGGCCAGAAGGTCACCGCTGGCTCGATCATCGTCCGCCAGGTCGGCACCAAGTTCCGCGCCGGTCGCAATGTCCGCCGCGCTGGTGACGACTCGCTGTTCGCCGTCGCCGAAGGCATCGTTCGCTTCCAGGCCAACGGCAAGGTCCACGTCGACCCGGTCGAAGCCACGGCGTGAGGTCGATGCTGGCGGTGCCTGCCGCCGGTCGCCCGTGACGCACCGGAAGCCGGTGCGCCGCAGGGCTCGCCCCGCCCCTTCCGAGCTGCTCGGCTGATCCCATGTTCGTCGATGAGCTCGAAATCCACGTCCGCGCCGGCAAGGGCGGCAATGGCTGCGTCAGCTTCCTGCGCGATGCGAAGACGTTGCGCGGCGGCCCGAACGGCGGCGACGGTGGCGACGGCGGCGACGTCATCCTGGTCGCCACGACGCACTGCAACACGCTGTTCCACCTGACCGGCCGCGGCACCTTCGGCGCCGACAATGGTGGCCAGGGGCTGCCGCAGAACTGCGGTGGCAAGGACGCGGAGGATCTCGTCATCGAGGTCCCGGTCGGTACCGTGGTGATGGATGCCGAGCGCGGCAACGTCCTGCACGACCTCGATCAGCCCGACAAGCCCTGGGTCCTGGCTCGCGGCGGGTATGGCGGCCGCGGCAACACGCACTTTGCCACGGCCACACACCGGGCGCCGCGTGAGGCCGAACTCGGCAAACCTGGCGAAGATCGCCGTGTGCTGCTGAGCCTGAAGCTGATCGCCGACGTCGGCTTCGTCGGCCTGCCGAACGCCGGCAAGTCGACGCTGCTGGCGACGCTGACGCGCGCGCGGCCCAAGATCGCGGGCTACCCGTTCACCACGTTGGAGCCGATGCTCGGCATCGCGCAGGGGCCTGGCGACGGCACGTTCGTGCTGGCGGACATTCCCGGACTGATCGAGGGCGCCAGCGCTGGCAAGGGACTCGGCGACCGCTTCCTGAAGCACATCGAGCGCACGCGTCTCCTGCTTCACCTCGTCGACTGTGGCGAGTTGCCGATGCAGCCGCCGGTCGACGCGTGGCGGGTCGTGCGTCAGGAGCTCGAACAGCACTCGGCCGAACTCGCGGAGCGTCCCACGCTGCTGGTGGCCACGAAGGTCGAGGACGATGCCGGGCGTCAGCGTGCGCAGGAGCTGGCGACGGCATCTGGCCAGCCGGTCATGCCGATCTCGAGTGCGACGGGTGCTGGTCTGCGCGAGCTGGTGATGGCGGTCTGGACGATGCTGTCGCAGCTTCCGCGCCATCGCGTCGACTGAGCGGACTGCGCGGCGAAGCCGGACCGGGGCCGCCTTCGGGATCCAGCGGCTCCTGCCGATACAGGAGGTGGAGGAAGCCGCCTGTGACCAGTCCGAACCTGCCGCCGAGAGAACCTTCTGCCGCGCCAGCTGCTGCCGCTGTCGCGGGACGTCTGCCGAAGCTGCGCGACTTCCTTCGCATCATGGTCAAGGAGAGCGCCTCCGACCTGGTGTTGAAGGCCAACGGTTGTCCTGCCGTGCGTGTCGCCGGCGTCATCCGCTTCCTCGGCGACCAGCCGCTGCCGGCGGAGTTGATGCGATCGTTCGTCGACGAGGTGCTCAGCGAGCGCGGCCGCCGCGACTTCGAGAAGAGCGGCGCCGCCGACACGGCGGTCGCGCTGCCGGGGGTCGGACGGTTCCGCTGCAATGCGTTCCATCAGTGCGGCGAGGTCGGCCTCGTCTTCCGCGCGATCAAGAACGAGATCCCCTCGTTCAAGGACCTGAATCTGCCGGTCGAGCCGCTGAAGCGCCTGGCGTCGCTGCGGCGCGGCCTCGTGCTCGCGACCGGCATCGCCGGCTCGGGCAAGTCGACGACGCTGGCGTCGATGGTCGAGTACGTCAACCGGACGATGAACAAGCACATCGTCACCATCGAGGATCCGATCGAGTTCCGCTTCGAGGACAAGCGTTCGATCGTGAACCAGCGCGAAGTCGGTGTCGACGTCAGCGACTTCGCGTCGTCTCTCCGTCAGGCGATGCGTCAGTCGCCGGACGTGATCCTGATCGGTGAGATGCGCGACGCCGAGACGGTGAGTGCGGCGATCTCGGCGGCCGAGACGGGACACCTCGTGTTCTCGACGCTGCACACGGTCAATGCCGTGCAGACCGTCGAACGCATCATCTCGTTCTTCCCGCCGCACCAGCACGAGCTGCTGCGTCTGCAGCTGGCTCTCAACCTCGCCGGCGTCTGCTCGCTGCGCCTGGTCAAGAACAAGGACGGCACGGCGATGGTCCCGGCGGTCGAGCTGCTGATCAACACCCCGACGGTGCGCGAGCTGCTCGAACAAGGAGCGACGCGCATGCTGCCGAAGGCGCTCGCCGAAGGCAGCTACTACGGCACGATGACGTTCAACCAGTCGCTGATCCGCTTGTTCCAGGCGGGCAACATCAGCCTGGAGGACGCGCTTGCCGCCTCGGACAACCCCGACGACCTGAAGATGCAGATGCGCGGCATCACGCAGGGCGGGGCGCAGCGGCCCAGCCAGGCGTAGTCTCGGCGCGGGCCGGCGCCGGCTTGGTCCTGGCGCCCCGTTCGCTACTGTTCGCCGGGCATGGATCGGCTGCGCACGTTCGGCATCGTCGCCCACATCGATGCCGGCAAGACCACGCTGACCGAACGCATCCTGTTCGACGCCGGCGCCCAGGGCTGGATCGGCAGCGTCGACGACGGCACCGCGGCCATGGACTGGATGCCGGCGGAGCGCGCCCGCGGCATCTCGATCACCGCGGCGGCGTCGCGCGTGCAGTGGGGCCGGCACGTGATGCAGGTCGTCGACACGCCGGGCCACATCGATTTCGTGGCCGAGGTGGAGCGCTGCCTGCACGTGCTCGACGGCGTCGTGGTGTTGCTCGACGGGATCCGCGGCGTCGAGTCGCAGACGGAGGCGGTCTGGGAGCAGGCGGGAAGTCGCGGGCTGCCGCGCCTCGTGTTCGTCAACAAGCTGGACCGGGAGGGCGCCGACTTCGCTGCCGTGGTCGCCGAGATGGCGGAGCGCCTTGCATGCCGGCCGGTGCCGGTGGTGGTGCCGCTGTTCGACGACGCCGGGGCCTTCGCCGGTCTCGGCGACGCACTCGGCGGGCGCGTGCAGTGGTTCGCCGGCAAGCCGCCGTCGGCGGTCGCCGAGCGCATCACCGCCGAACTGCTGGCGGCGCACGAGCGGGTGGTCGAAGCCGTCGCCGATCGCGACGACAGCGTGTTCGCCGATGCGCTCGCCGGCCGCCGGATCGCGGCAGATCGGCTGCGCCGTCTGCTGCGGGCCGAGTTCCTGGCGGGCAGGCTGGTGCCGGTGCTGTGCGGGGCCGCGCTGTGGAACCGGGGCGTCGACTGGCTGCTAGACGCGGTGGTCGACTACCTGCCGGCGCCCGTCGAGATGCCGCGGCAGGGGCTGTGGGCGACTCCGGATGCAGGCGACCCGGCGGCGCCGTTCTGTGCGTTCGTGTTCAAGGTCCAGCACGTGGATGCCGCCACGTGGAACTTCGTCCGCGTGATCCGCGGCTCCTTCGGTGTCGGCGATGTCTGGGTGCGCGGCCGCGGTGGTGCGAGCGGCACCTGTGCCACTTTGTGGGTGGTGCAGGCCGATCGGCACACCGACGTCGAGCGGGCGGAACCGGGGCAGATCGTGGTCCTGCCGGGGGAGTTCGCATTGCGTACGGGCGACAGCATCTGCGCCCCGAGCGCGCCCCTGGTGCTGCCGGCGCCGAAGTTCCCGGCCCCAGTGCTGGCGATGGTGTTCGAGCCCGAGCGCGCCGAGGATCGGCCCCGGCTCGCGCAGTCCTTGCGGGAGCTGGCGGTCGACGACCCGACGCTTCGCGTCGATGTCGACCGGGATCGCCTGCTGGTGCGAGGCATGGGCGAGCTGCACCTGGAGATCGTGGCCGACCTGGCAAAGGCGCGGGCCGGGGTGGCGTTCCACTGTTCGCGGCCGCAAGTCGATCGGCGGGAGACGGTGGAATGGGTGGGCCACGGCGAAGCCGAGGTTCGCGCCCTGGTCGCCGGCGCCGAGTGCGCCGCGGTTTGCGAGGTGGAGGTTCGGCCGGCGCCAGGGCTAGGGCCCGCGGCGGTCCTCGACGACGTCGGGGGGCCGGCTGCTGCCGCCGTGGTGGCCGAGCTGGGCCTGCTGGCGGCAGCCGGTCTGCGGGTAGGGGCCATGCACGACCTGGTCGTCGTCGTCCAGCGCGCGGAATGCTCGGCGCGGGAGCCGAACCTGCCCCTGCTGGAGCAGGCGGCCACCAAGGCGCTCGAGCAGGCGATCGCTGCTGCCTGCCCGTGCGACCTCGAGCCGTGGGTGGTGTTCGAAGCCTGGTGCCCCGAGGAGGGGGCGCCGGTCGTGCTGGCGGACCTCGCCGCGCGTGGGGCCGAGGTCGAGGCCGTGGCCGCCGGGCGGCTCGGGGCGCGCGTCGGCGGGCGTGCGCCGCTGGCAAGCATGCTCGGCTATGTCACCAAGCTGCGCTCGATCACCCGGGGGCGAGGGCGGGTGGATCTCAGGCCCGCAGGCTTGCGGCCGGTGCGCCGACAAGCCTGAGTTGTGGAGAGAGACGCCGCGTGTTCGGCAGGTTTTGTGGAGTTGGTCGCTTGACGGGTGTGGGCCAGATCGCTACTCTGCCCGCCCACTTGCGCTCCAGGGAGCACATCAGCAGATGTAACCCCTTGCCGCGCAGATGGTTGGACTCAAAACGCGCCCCGCGGCGCACCAGGGTCCGCACCCCATCGCTGGCAACCAAGGCCGGCATACAGCCATGCAAGAGCGAATCCAGATTCGGATGGAGGCCTACGACCACGAGGCCCTCGACCAAGCCGCTCTCGACATCGTCGAGACCAGCAAGCGCACGGGTGCTCGCGTCGCCGGCCCAGTGCCGCTGCCGACCCGCGTCGAGCGCTACACGGTCCTTCGCTCGCCGCACATCGACAAGAAGAGTCGTGAGCAGTTCGAGATTCGGACGCACAAGCGCCTGATCTACATCTCGGAGCCGACCACCAAGACGGTCGACGCGCTGAGCAAGTTGAACATGCCGGCTGGCGTGGACATTCGCATCAAGGCCTGAGTCGCCAGGCGGCGCGGCTCCTCCGCGCGGCCCAACCGCACAACCCCCGCAGTCGAACATGGTCGACGTCAAGATTCTCAAAGGTGGCAGCGTCGCGACCCAGAAGGTCGACGAGACGGTCTTCGGCACGCGTGTCCTGGGGCGCACCCTCAAGGACGCGGTGGTGATGTACGAAGACAATGCTCGCCAGGGCACGGTGCGCGCCAAGACGCGCAGCATGGTCCGCGGGCCGAACAAGAAGCTCTGGCCGCAGAAGCACACCGGTCGCGCTCGCATGGGCACGCCGAAGTCGCCGCTGTGGCGTGGCGGTGGTCGTATCCACCCGCCGGAGCCGCGTGACCACGGCTACTCGATGCCGAAGCAGGCGCGTCGCGCTGCACTCCGGAATGCCATCTTCACCAAGTTTCGCGACGGTGAGGTCGGTGTCTCGGACAGCTGGCCGACCGGCAAGCCGAACACGAAGTCGGCCGTCGGCGTGCTGGCCAAGCTCGGCATGAACAGCGGTGCCACGGTGGTGACTGCCGAGACGGATCGCAACCTCTGCCTGTCGCTGCGCAATGTCCCGCTGGTCGACGTCTGCACGGTCGGTGATCTGAACGCCCGCCAAGTCCTGTTGCGTCGCTATCTGGTGTTGACCCCGTCTGCTCTGACGGCACTGCAGCAGCGCTTCGCCAAGAAGGAGTCGTGAGATGGCCAACCCGAATCAGTACTACGACGTGATCCGCCGGCCGCTCGTGACCGAGAAGTCGACGGCCATGCAGAGCATGCGCAACCAGTTCACCTTCGAGGTTGCCTCGAGCGCCAACAAGGTCGAGGTGCGCAAGGCGATCGAGACGCTGTTCTCGGTCAAGGTCGTGAAGGTCAACATGGTCACCATGCCGAGCAAGGCTCGCCGCACGTTCGGTCGCCCCGGCTCGTCGAAGCCATGGAAGAAGGCTGTCGTGACGCTCCGCAAGGGCGACTCGATCGACGTCTCCTGAACCCGCCTTCTGACCTGAGCAGCCTTCTCACCCGAGCAATCGACCCCATACGGAGCGAGTGACATGCCCGTCAAAGTCTATCAGCCAACCTCTGCCGGTCGCCGCAACTCGTCGGTGCTGGACTTCAGCCACCTGACCAAGGGCAAGCGTCGCGAGAAGGCTCTGACCGAGCGTCTGCACGATCGTGCTGGTCGTGACGCACTCGGCCACATCACCAGTCGCTTCCGTGGTGGTGGTTCGCGCCGCATGTATCGCAAGGTCGACTTCCTTCGCATGAAGGACGGCGTGCCTGCGGTCGTGAAGGCGGTGGAGTACGATCCGAACCGCTCCGCGGACATCGCGCTGTTGCACTACGCCGACGGCGAGAAGGCCTACATCCTCGCGCCGAAGGGCCTGACGGTCGGCATGAAGGTCCTGTCGGCGGATCGCTGCGATCCGGACCTCGGCAACTGCATGCGCCTCGATGCGATTCCGCTCGGCCTGCAGGTCCACAACGTCGAGCTGCAGCCTGGCCGCGGTGGCCAGATCGCCCGCTCGGCCGGTAACTCCTGCCAGCTGATGGCCCGCGACGGTGAGTACGCCGTCGTGGTCATGCCGTCGGGCGAGATGCGCAAGGTCCTCGCCAGCTGCCGCGCGACGATCGGCGAGATCGGCAACGTCGACTGGCAGAACATCCGTTGGGGCAAGGCTGGTCGCGTGCGTCACCTCGGCCGTCGTCCGCACAACCGTGGCACTGCCCAGAACCCGGTCAGCCACCCGATGGGTGGCGGTGAAGGCCGCACCGGCGGTGGTCGTCACCCGTGCTCGCCGACGGGCAAGCTCGCGAAGGGTGGCAAGACCCGCCGCGGCAAGGCCCGCAGCAACCAGTTCATCCTGCGTCGCCGTCCGCCGGGCAAGCACGTCGCGGTCGGCAGTGGCTCGTGATCCGGGCCTGAACGGCACACCAAGCATTCAACCAACGAACCGACACCATCCAGCAGCTGAAGCCATGACCACGGTCCTGGCTCCGCAGGCAGGAGAATCACGATGAGCCGCAGTATCAGCAAAGGCCCGTTCGTCCACCCGAAGCTCCTGAAGAAGGTGGCGGCGATGAACCAGAAGGGCGTCAAGGACCCGATCCAAACCTGGTCGCGTCCGAGTGTGATTCTGCCCGAGTTCGTGGGCCACACGTTCAATGTGCACAACGGCCGGACCTTCCTGAAGGTCTACGTGACCGAGGACATGGTTGGTCACCGGCTCGGCGAGTTCGCGCCGACGCGCACCTTCCGGGGCCACTCGATGAAGAAGGTGGAAGAGAAATGAGCTTCGAAGTTCGTGCTGTTCACCGCGGGGCTCGCATGGGCGCCTACAAGGCGCGCCTCATCCTCGCTCTGATCCGCGGTCGTTCGGTCAATGCCGCTCTCGATGAGCTGCGCAACGATCGCCACCGCGCGTCGCGGGCCATCTACAAGGTTCTCGCTTCTGCTGTTGCCAACGCCCTGCAGAACCCATCGGTGCGCGCCAACCGCCTGGTGGTGTCGCGCACCTTCGCCCAGGACGGTCCGCCGCTGCCGGGTGGCATGCGCGTGCGCCCGGGTCCGCAGGGTCGCGCGATGCCGATCAAGCGCCGCACCTGCCACATCCACATCCACGTGGCCGACGCCCAGGCCAACACCACTCAGAACGGCGGAGACGCGTAACATGGGCCAGAAGATCCATCCGACGGGGTTCCGCATCGCCGTCACCGAGCAGTGGCGCTCTCGCTGGTATGCCAGCAAGAAGGACTTCGCCAAGAACCTGGTCGAGGACCAGAAGATCCGCCGCTTCATCCGCAAGGAATGGCAGTTCGCTGCCATCCCCAAGGTCGAGATCGAGCGCACGGGCGAGCTGGTCACCGTGTTCGTCCACACGGCCCGCCCCGGCGTGCTCATCGGCAAGAAGGGTGCGAAGGTCGACGAGTTCCGCCAGGAGCTCGAGAAGCTCACCGGTAAGCCGGTGCGCATGAAGATCATCGAGATCCACCGCCCGGAGATGGAGGCCAACCTCGTCGCCGAGGCCGTGGCCGAGCAGCTCGGCAAGCGCATCAACTATCGTCGCGCCCTGAAGAAGGTCGCCGACGCGTCGATGGCCGCTGGCGCCAAGGGCATCAAGATCCGCGTCGCCGGCCGCCTGCAGGGCGCCGAGATGTCGCGCATCGGCAACTACCGCAAGGGCCGTGTTCCGTGCGGCACGCTCCGCGCGCAGCTCGACTACGGCTTCGCCATCTGCGCGACCAAGTATGGGACGCTCGGGTGCAAGGTGTGGATCTTCAAGGGTGAGTACGGCCCCGGCGAGACCACGAACGGTCTCCTGCCCGTCCGGCCTGCCGCCGAACGCCCGGTCAGCTGATAGCAAGGGATAACAGCCATGTTGATGCCCAAGAGAACCAAGTGGCGCAAGCAGATGCGTGGTCGCATCCGCGGCGAAGCCACGCGCGGCAATGAAGTTTCGTTCGGCGAGTACGGCCTGCAGGCCCTCGAGCCGGGTTGGATCTCCGCTCGCGTGATCGAGGCCGGCCGCGTGGCCGCGTCGCGTAGCGCACCGGAAGCCAAGATCTGGATCCGCGTGTTCCCGCACAAGTCCGTGAGCAAGAAGCCGGCCGAGACCCGAATGGGTACCGGCAAGGGTGATGTCGAGTTCTGGGCAGCGGTCGTCAAGCCCGGAACGGTGCTTTTCGAGCTCGATGGTGTCACCGAGGAGACTGCCAAGCGCACCTTCAACCGTGTCGCGCACAAGCTTCCGGTGAAGGTCCGCCTGGTTCGTCGTCGTCACGCTTGATCTCGAGGCCAAACATGAACAAGGCGATCAAAGACATCCGCGGTGAAGACACCAAGGAACTGAAGGCGAAGCTGAACGACCTCCGCAAGGAGCAGTTCCAGCTGCGGTTCCGCGGAGCCACCGACGGCTCGACCAAGCCGACGCGGGCCGGTGAGATCCGCAAGACCATCGCTCGCATCCTGACCGTGTTGGGCGACCGCGCTCGCAACGAGGGCAAGAAGCAATGAACAGCACCCCGAGCAGTGTTCCCAACCCGCAAGCGACCGAGCGCAACGAGCGCAAGGTCATGCGCGGCATGGTGACCTCGAACAAGATGAGCAAGACCCTCGTGATCCAGGTCGATCGCAAGGTCAAGCACCCGATGTACGAGAAGTTCGTGTCGCGCAAGACGAAGCTCTACGCACACGACGAGAAGGGCGAGGCCAACGTCGGCGACGTCGTCGAAGTGTGCCAGACCCGTCCGCTCAGCAAGCTCAAGCGCTGGCGACTCGTCCGCATCGTCCAGAAGGCCACGAAGTGACGGCCGAGCCCTGATCCGGGGCCAACTCGCGGATCGACGCTCCCACCAGTCCGAACCGAACAGCCAGGCACCGATCGCAGCAGGGTCCACCCAGGTGGGCGCCCTTCGCGATGCGCCCAGCAACCGCAGGAAACTCCGATGATCCAAGAAATGTCGATGCTCGACGTCGCCGACAACACTGGCGCCAAGCGCGCCATGTGCGTGAAGGTGCTCGGTGGCAGTGGCCGCCGCTACGCCTCCGTCGGGGATGTCGTGATTGCCGTCGTCAAGAAGGCGCTGCCCACGGGCGAGGTGAAGGAGCACGAGGTCGTGAAGGCCGTGGTCGTGCGCACGGCCAAGCCCGTCCGCCGTTCCGACGGTTCCTACATCCGTTTCGATCGCAACGCCCTCGTCGTCATCGACAAGGAAGGCAATCCTCGCGGCACGCGCATCTTCGGCGCCGTCGCCCGTGAGCTGCGCGATCGCAACTTCATGAAGATCGTCTCGCTCGCAGAGGAGGTCGTCTGATGCTCTTCAACAAGGAAAAGCCTGCTCGCCGCTCCATTCACGTCAAGAAGGGCGACAAGGTCGTCGTGACGAATGGCCAGTACAAGTCCGTGGAGCCTCGGGAAGTCCTGAAGGTCGAAGCGGAGACCGGGCGCGTGATCGTCCAAGGCGTCAACCTCCGCTGGAAGCACCACAAGCGCTCGCAGCAGAATCCGAAGGGCGGTCGCGTGCAGATGGAGCAGCCGATCGACGCAAGCAATGTTCTCTTGTTCAGCGAGAAGCTGGGCAAGGGCACCCGTACGAAGGTGCAGGTCGTCGACGGCAAGAAAGTGCGTGTCGGCGTGCGCTGCGGCACCAAGTTCGACTGAACCAGAAGCACGCTGTCGCTAGAGACGCCTGGAGAATCTGATGACTACCACTACGAGCAATGCCGGCCAGACGAAGCACGCGATGCCGCGTCTGCTGCAGGTCTACCGGAACAAGGTCGTCGCGGCCCTGACGAAGGACTTCGGCTATCCGAACCCGATGATGGTCCCGCGCCTGCAGAAGATCGTCGTCAACATGGGTGTCGGCCGCGCGGTCGAGAACAAGAACCGCATCGAGGCCGCCAACAAGGACCTGACTGCGATCACCGGCCAGAAGCCGATGATCCGCAAGGCCCGCGGCGCCGTGTCGGGCTTCAAGCTGCGCGAGGGCTACCCGATCGGTATCGCCGTCACGCTGCGCGGAGCTCGCATGTGGGAGTTCCTCGATCGCCTGATCACGCTGGCGATCCCGCGTATTCGCGACTTCCGCGGCGTTCCGACCAAGTTCGACGGTCGCGGCAACTACACGATGGGTCTCTCGGAGCAGAGCGTGTTCCCGGAGATCCAACTGGACAAGGTCGAGTTCGTTCAGGGCATGGACATCACGTTCGTGACCACCGCGCCGACCGACAAGGAGGGCCTCGCTCTCCTTACCCACCTGGGAATGCCGTTCCGCAAGTGAGCGGGCGCAAGTGACCTGGGATCCCAACCGCATTCGCAACTAGCAGACACCGACTAGCAGACAATCATGGCCAAGAAGTGCTTGAGGGTGAAGCAGCAGCAAAAGCCGAAGTTCTCCACTCGGCGATACAACCGCTGCCAGCTGTGTGGCCGGGCGCGCGCCTATTACCGCAAGTTCGGTATCTGCCGCTGCTGTTTCCGTCAACTCGCACTGCAGGGTGAGATCCCCGGCGTGCGCAAGGCTTCGTGGTAGGAGCGCAAGACCATGCTCACCGATCCTATTGCTGACATGCTCACTCGGATGCGCAATGCGCTGATGAGTGGTGCAACCAACTGCGTGGTGCCGGGCAGCCGCCTCAAGGTGGCCATCCTCGACACCCTGAAGCGCGAGGGCTTCCTGGCCGGCTACGAGGTGGCCGCGGATGGCCCGCGCTCTGCTATCCGGATCGAGTTCCGGTTCGGCCCCGACGGCGAGAAGATCATCTCGTCGCTGGCGCGCTTCTCGAAGCCTGGTTGTCGCCGTTACCGCGCTTGTGGCGATCTGCCCAAGGTTCGCGGCGGGCTGGGTATTGCCGTCGTCTCGACCAACCAGGGCGTGCTCTCGGATCGCGAGTGCCGCCAGCGCAAGGTCGGCGGCGAAGTCCTTTGCACGGTGGACTGAGGTAGAGCCATGTCCAGAATCGGCAAGAAGCCAATCGAAGTGCCCAAGGGCGTGACCGTCACGGTCACCCCGGCGCACGTGTCGGTCAAGGGTGCGAAGGGCGAGCTGAAGCTGCCTGTCCGCCCCGAAGTCTCGGTCAAGGTCGAGGGCTCGACCATCCATGTGGAGTCCCGCGGTGAGGAACGCAGCTCGCGTGCTCTGCAAGGCACCGCGCGCGCTCTCCTCGCGAACATGATCGAGGGTGTCTCCAAGGGCTACGAGAAGAAGCTCGAGATCAACGGCGTCGGTTACGAAGCCGCGATCGAAGGCAAGGTCCTCGTGCTGAAGCTCGGCTTCAACCGTCCGGTGCGGTTCCCGCTGCCGACCACGGTCACGATCGAGGCGCCGACTCCGACTTCGCTGCTCATCAAGGGCATCGACAACCAACAGGTGGGCTCCGTTGCTGCAGCGATCCGCAAGCTGCGCAAGCCGGAACCCTACAAGGGCAAGGGCATCAAGTACTCCGACGAAGTCATCCGCCGCAAGGCGGGCAAGGCCTTCGCCTCGGGTGGCGGCGGCTGATCGAGTAGGAGCTGAAGATCATGACTTCGACGTTCCAGAAGCATCAACGGCGCCGCGGCAAGGCGACCTCGCTGCGTGAGAAGTTGCGCAGCGTGACCTCGCGTCCGCGTCTCTCCGTCTTCCGTAGTCTTTCCAACATCTCCGTCCAGATCATCGACGACGTTCGCGGGCACACGCTCGCGGCTGCTTCGTCGCAGGAGAAGGACGTCCGCACGGCCACGAAGGGCATGCGCAAGACGGATGTTGCGAAGAAGGTCGGCGCCCTGGTCGCCGAGCGCGCCAAGCGCGCAGGTGTGTCCGCGGTCGCCTTCGATCGTGGATCCTACAAGTATCACGGCCGAATCAAGGCGCTCGCGGATGCTGCCCGCGAAGCCGGGCTGCAGTTCTGATTCCCGCATCGACCAGCGAGTCTGGTGAGTTTCGATCATGGCGAAGGGTAAGATTCCTCTGATTCCGATCGACGAAGCGTTGTCCGCCGACGTCGAGGACGACGTGGTGGCGATCAATCGCTCCGCCGCAGTCGTGAAGGGCGGTCGTCGCTTCAGCTTCAGCGCGTTGTCCGTCGTGGGCAACCGCAACGGTCTGGTCGGGATCGGCTACGGCAAGGGCCGCGAAGTTCCGAACGCGATCGAGAAGTCGGTGAAGGATGCGCGCAAGCAGATCATGCGAGTGATCCGCAACGGCACCACGATTCCTCACATGACGGAAGGCGAGTTCTGCGCGACCAAGGTGCGCCTGCTCCCCGCGGCGCCCGGCACTGGCATCATCGCCGGCAAGGCGGTCCGCAAGATCCTCGAGTTGGCGGGTGTCACCGACATCCTGACCAAGAACTACGGCTCCACGAACGCGCTCAACGTCGTGAAGGCGACCATGATGGCCCTGAGCAAACTGCGCAGCCGCGAGCAGACGGTTGCCCTGCGTGGAGTGAATCTCGAATGAACCTCGCCGAAGCCAAGGCCCTCGGCCTCAAGTTCCCTGAGCGCAAGCGCATCGGCCGTGGCGTCGGCTCGGGTCTGGGCAAGACCTCGGGCCGCGGTCACAAGGGCGCCAAGGCGCGTTCCGGCTGGTCGCGCCGTATCGGTTGGGAGGGTGGTCAGATGCCGCTCTACCGCCGCGTGCCCAAGCGCGGATTCAACAACAAGAACTTCGAGAAGGTGTTCACTGTCGTGAACGTCTCCGATCTCGAGGTGTTCGATGCTGGTTCCGAGGTCGATCTGAAGGCCGTGCTGGCCCGTGGATTGGCCTCCAAAGAGAAGCACAGCGACCTGTTCAAGGTGCTCGGCGACGGCGCCATCAAGAAGGCGATCACGGTCAAGGTCGACGCCATCACTGCATCCGCTCGCACCAAGATCGAAGGTGCCGGTGGCAAGGTCATCCTGATCGAGAAGCGTCCTCACCGCGAGAAGTTCGTGGCCAAGGACGGCGTCAAGCGTCAGCCCGGCGCCAAGAAGGCGGGCCGTAGCGCGAAGTGACCGTGGTCCCCGCCCGGTGCGGGGACCAGGGCTCTTGTCCTCAGCGAAAGCTCGCGATTCCAACACCCTGAAGCCATGAACCTGACGATCGCCAACTTGTTCAAGGTGCCCGAGATCCGCAACAAGATCTTGATCACCCTGGGCCTCTTGCTGGTCTATCGGATCGGGTTCTTCATTCCGCTGCCGGGTGTGGACTTCGCGGAGTCCTTGCGCCAGCAGCGCCAGGCTGCGGGTGATCAGGGTGGCCTGATGCAGGTGTTCACGCTCGTGAACCTGCTGACTGGCGGTAGCTTGCAGAGCGCCACGATCTTTTCCTTGGGGGTGATGCCCTACATTTCGGCCAGCATCATCTTCAGCTTGCTGAGCAAGGCCATCCCGTCGCTGGAGAAGATCGCGAAGGAAGGCCAGAGCGGTCAGCGGAAGATCAACCAGTACACGCGCCTCGCGACGGTCGGCATTTGCCTGATCCAGTCTTGGTTCGTGATCATCGGCGCGCTGTCGGGCAAGGAAGGCAAGCTGATCCACCAGGGCGTGTCGCAGTGGTTGGGGCTCTACTACATCGTGGTGATGGTGGCGCTGACGGCCGGCACGATGTTCATCATGTGGCTCGGTGAGCAGATCACCGAACACGGGATCGGCAACGGCATCTCGTTGATCATCATGGCTGGCATCGTCTCGGGGCTCTCCCCGGCGCTGCCGAGCCTGACCAGCACGGAAGACTACCAGCAGCTCCTGCTGTTCCTGGCGGTTTGGGCGTTCGCAGTCGTCGCTGTGGTCTACATGACCAAGGCTCAGCGTCGCATCCCCATCCAGCAGCCGCGCCACACCAAGGGAACGCGCACCGTGGGGGGCGACAAGCGCTACCTGCCGTTCAAGCTGAACCAGGCGAACGTGATGCCGATCATCTTCGGTTCGGCCCTGCTGCTGATCCCTAGCGCGATCGGCACTGCCTTCTCCGGCACCAGCTTCGGAGGTTGGCTCGAACTCTCGTTCGGCGGCGAACGCGGCTTCTGGTTCGTGGCCAGCTTCACCGTCCTGATCTTCTTCTTCGCGTTCTTCTGGACCTCGATGATGTTCCAGCCGAACGAGATCGCCAACAACCTGAAGGAGAACGGCTCGTTCATCCCGACGGTCACCCCGGGCAAGCCGACGGCCGAGTTTCTCGAGAAGACCATGGTGCGCCTCACCCTGGCTGGCTCGACCTTCCTCGCGATCGTCGCCGTGATGCCTACCATCCTGGGCACAGGTGGTGGCGGCTCGATGTCGCAGGCCATGGTCTACTTCATGTCCGGAACGTCGATCTTGATCGTCGTCAGCGTCGCGCTGGACATGGTCGAGAAGCTGAACGCCATGTTGCTGATGCGCAACTACGAGACGTTCAACCAGCCGACTGGCAGCCAGCCGACTGGTGAGCAGGCCTCGGGCGGAAGTGGCGCTGGCGGCAGTGGCTCCGGCGGCAGTGGTTCCGGCGGCAGTGGTTGGGGGCGTCGTTCCCGCTGATCATGGCGCTCTCGCTCAAGGCTCGGTCGGTGTTCCTCGGCGCTCCTGGCGCTGGCAAGGGTACCCAGGCCAAGGAAGTCGCCGCGACGTGCGCTCTCGCGCACATCTCGACGGGCGACATGCTCCGTGCGGAGGTCGCACAGGGAACCGAGCTGGGCAAGCAGGCCAAGGGCTTCATGGACCTCGGCAAGCTGGTGCCCGACGACGTGATCATCGGCATGGTGCAGAAGCGAATCGCTCTGCCGGATGCCAATGCCTGGATCCTCGACGGGTTCCCGCGCACCGTGGTCCAGGCGGAAGCCCTCGACCGCAGTCTGCCGAAGGCGCAGGCACTCTCGCACGTGGTCTACTTCGCCGTGCCCGAGAAGGTTCTGTTCGGCCGTTTGACCGGTCGCCGAACCTGCTCCAAGTGCGGCGCCATCTGGCACGTCGAGACGAAGCCGACCAAGGTCCAGGGGATCTGCGACGCTTGCGGTGGTACCACCGTGCAGCGCTCGGACGACCACCCGGACAAGATCAACCAACGGCTGGTGGAATACCGCACGCTCACCGAGCCTCTGCTGGCGTACTACCGCGGTCGTAACCTGCTGCGTGAGCTCGATGCGAATCGGGCTCCGGCGATCATCTTCAAGGAGCTGCTCCAGCTGATGCAATGACGAATCCCGGAACGATTCCCCAGCATGCTGGCGGGGAGCCAGAGCTTCGTGCTACTGTGCTCGCCTCGTTGCCCAACGGGATGTTCCGACTGCGGATGACCGATGGCCGAGAGATCGTGGCACACGTGGCTCGCGATCTGCGGATGGCGATCACCAGGCTCTTGCCGGGTGATCACGTGCTGGTGGACGTGTCGCCCTACGACACGAACAAGGCGCGGATCGTTCGTCTGTCGAGGTCAGCACAAGCGAGCCAGCAACCCAGTCCCCCGATCCAACCCCAATAGCGAGAACTGTCGTGAAGGTCAGAGCCAGCGTTCGGCGCATTTGCGAGCACTGCAAGGTCGTTAGGCGCGGCGGAGTCGTGCGCGTCATCTGCAGCAATCCCCGCCACAAGCAGCGTCAGGGCAAGTAGCCCCATACCCGTAAGCCCAACATGCCACGTCTCCTCGGCGTCGACATCCCCAACGAGAAGCGCATCGAGATCGCGCTCCAGTACATCTATGGCGTCGGTGCACACCTCGCCAAGAAGGTGCTGAAGGAACTGGCCATCAATCCCGCGGTCCGCGCCAAGGACCTCAAGGACGATGAAATCGCCAACATCGCCAGCTACCTCGAGAAGAACTACCCGGTTGAAGGTGCACTGCGGCGCCTGACTCTGCAGAACATCAACCGCCTGAAGGAGATCTACTGCTATCGTGGACTGCGGCACCGCCGTGGTCTGCCTGTCCGAGGCCAGCGCACCCGCAGCAACTCCCGCTCGCGCAAGGGCCCGCGCAAGACCGTCGCCAACAAGAAGATCCTGAGGAAGTGATTCGATGAGCACGCAGACCCAAGCCCCGGTCGAGAAGAAGAAGGCGCGCTTGCGCAAGAACGTCGGCAAGGCCGTCGCTCATGTGAAGGCGTCGTTCAACAACACGATCATCACGGTCGTCGACGGTTCGGGCCAGGTGATCGCCTGGGACTCGGCTGGCACGATCGGCTACAAGGGCTCCCGCAAGAGCACCCCTTTCGCTGCGCAGCGCGCGGCGGAGAAGGTCGCCGACAAGATCAAGAAGATGGGTGTGCACGAGCTCGAAGTGCTGGTGCGTGGTCCGGGCTCGGGCCGCGAGTCGGCCATTCGCGCCCTGTCGAACTCGGGCATCGAGGTCAAGTCCATCGAGGACGTGACGCCGCTGCCGCACAACGGCTGCCGCCCGCGGAAGCGCCGCCGCGTTTGATCCGCCTGCGCCACTGAACCCGCCAGCTACCGAATACTCACTGGACTGCAATGGCTCGTACTGACAAGAACGTCTGCAAGCTCTGCCGCCGCGAAGGCGTGAAGCTGTTCCTGAAGGGGCAGCGTTGCTTCTCGGAGAAGTGTGGTGTCAACCGCCGCAACTATCCCCCTGGCCAGCACGTCCGCCCGAAGAAGGGCACGGACTACGGCACGCAGCTGCGCGAGAAGCAGAAGTGCAAGCGCATCTACGGGGTGATGGAACGCCAGTTCCAGCACTACTTCTCGATCGCGCAGCGCCAGAAGGGCAACACCGGTGAGAACCTGTTGATCCTGATGGAGCGCCGCCTCGACAACGTCGTGTTGAGCCTCGGCTTGGCGTTCTCGCGCTTCGATGCCCGCCAGATGGTCGGCCACGGCCACGTCTACGTGAACAAGAAGCGCCTCGACATCGCGGGCTACCTCGTGCGCCCGGGCGACGAGATCGAGGTTCGTGGCACGGACAAGATCAAGAAGAAGGCTGGCGACGCCATCGAGATGAACAAGAGCCGTCGCCTGCCGGGTTGGCTCGAGGCGTTCCCGGCCGAGATGAAGGGCCGCGTCATCCAGCTGCCCAAGCGCGAGGACTGCACCGGAGACATCAACGAGCAGCTGATCATCGAGCTCTGCTCGAAGTGATCTGCTCGGTCCGGATCTGCATCGGCCTGATCTGCATCGGTTCCGATCGCCCCGCGAGCCTTGCGGCCCGGGGATCTCCGATCGGTGACACCACGGTATCGGCGAGAGGCTTCGGTCCCTCGCAAAGCCAGGAGCAAAGCAATGCGTATTCGTTGGCGTAACTTCGAACTGCCCTCCCAGGTTCGCCTGGAGCGCGAGACCGCGACCCCGACCTACGGCCGCTTCGTCGTGGAGCCCTTCGAGAAGGGCTTCGGCACGACGATCGGCAACGGCCTGCGGCGCGTGCTGCTGTCGTCGATCGAAGGCACCGCGGTGACGTGGGTGCGAATGGACGGCGTCGTGCACGAGTTCTCGACCGTTCAGGGCGTGCTCGAGGACGTGACCCAGATCGTCCTCAACATCAAGAAGCTCCGCGTCAAGCTGCACACGGACGCTCCGACCACGCTGCGCATCGACGTCAACCAGAAGGGTGAGGTCCGCGCGGAGAAGATCGAAGGCGACCACAACGTCGAGATCGCGAACCCCGACCTGAAGATCTGCACGCTGACCGAAGACGTCCGCTTCTTCTGCGAGATGCAGGTGAAGAAGGGCCGCGGCTATGTCACGGCCGAAGAGAACGTCACCGAGGAGCAGGAGATCGGCACCATCCCGGTCGACTCGATCTTCAGCCCGGTCCATCGCGTGCGCTACGCGATCGAGAACACCCGCGTCGGCAAGTCGACCGACTACGACCGCCTGGTTCTCGAGATCTGGACCGATGGCACGGTCACGCCCGAGATGGCGTTGGTCGAGGCCAGCAAGATCTACCGCAAGCACCTCAACCCGTTCGTCCAGTACTTCGATCTCAAGGAAGACCTGGCCGTCGAGGGTGGTGCACTGGCGCCGGAAGGTGACGAAGGGGCGCGCCGTCGCGAGATGGTCGACCTGCTCAACAAGAGCATCGACATGCTCGAGCTGTCGGTCCGTGCGAAGAACTGTCTGGACAGTGAGAACGTCGCGACGATGCGGGACCTGGTCCAGCTGTCCGAGCCCGAGTTGCTGAAGGTGCGCAACTTCGGCAAGACGTCGCTGAAGGAAGTGAAGAGCAAGCTGGCCGCGCTGGGCCTGTCGCTCGGAATGAACATCGAGGAATACAAGCAAGGGTAGTTGCGGCCATGATGCACAATGTTGCTGGCAAGTCGTTGCAGCGAAACTCGGCGCACCGCGCCGCGCTGCGCAAGAACTTCACGGTGTCGCTGATCAAGCATGAGCGCGTCGTCACCACGTTGGCCAAGGCGAAGGCGCTGCGGCCGTTCGTGGAGAAGATGATCACGCTCGCGCGCAGCTCGGACGGCAAGACCAAGCTGCACCGGATCCGTCGCGCCATCTCCTTCCTGCAGGACAAGGCGGCGGTCCGGAAGCTGTTCGAGGTCATCGGCCCGCGCTTCGCCAACCGGCAAGGCGGCTACACGCGCATCCTGCGCATGGCCGACTACCGCATCGGCGACGGTGGCACCAAGGTCGTGTTCGAACTGGTCGAGAACAACGTTCTCGAGCAGAAGATCAAGGCCAAGGAAGCCGCCGCCACGAAGGACGCGGAAGCCGCCGGCGTCTGATCGCCGCGGTATCGCCTCACCGCACGAGGGTGCCCTGTTCGTCAGGGCGCCCTCGCTGCGTTTCTGCCCCCTGCGCGCGCCGTCGCGAGCCTCCCCGCCACGGATCGGTCGACGTAGCTTGCGACCGCGGTCGCCACGCGCACGCGCCTCTCGCGTGCGCGAATCCCGCGTTTCGAGGGATGGCCCCAGCTTCGCCGGGCGACGCGTGGAGGATCCGCTCCGATCAGGTGCGCGTGAACGACATGTTCTCGGGCCCGACCAACACGGCGATCTCGTCCAGCAGTTCGTCGCAGACCTTGACGCCTTCGTCGGCGCGCACGCGGTAGCAGTCGGTGCCGTCCTCGACGTCGAGCAGCAGGTGCTGGCTGCCCTTGTGCCGCAGCACGACCGCATGGATTCGCTCCAGGTTGGCGTCGGTCGCCAGCGGTCCACGCAGATGCAGCACCAGGCCCGCCACTTCGCGGCGCACCACCTCGGCGGCCGGGTCCAGTTGGTCGAGCAGCAGCGCCTTCTCCTCGCTGTTGCTGTCGAGGCGCCCGGTCAGGAACACGATCGCGTCGTCGACGATGCGATCCTTCAGGGTCGCGTAGGCACGCGCGAAGCAGGTCACGGCAACCTGACCGTCGAGGTCCTCGAGCTGGAACCTCGCCATCTTCTGCCCGGCGTTCTTGCCCTGCTTGATCTGCAGCACGCGCACCGAGCTGATCATGCCGGCGATGCGCACCGAGCCACCTGGTTCGAGCTTCGACAGTGAGGCCGTCGTCTGCCCGGCGATGCGCCGCAGGAACGCGCCTCGCTTCTCGAACGGGTGGCCCGACAGGTAGAAGCCGAGCGACTCCTTCTCGCGCGCCAGGCGTTCGTGCTCCGGCCACTCGCCGGCGGCCGGGCCGCTCGTCGCCGCCGCTTGCGGCGACGGGGGCGCGAACAGCAGCTTCTGGCCGCGGCGACGGTCTTCGCGCGCCTTCTGCGAGTTGCGCAACGCCGCTTCGATCCCCGCGAAGTCGGCCGCACGCGCACGACCGAGCCCGTCGAACGCACCGGCCTGCACCAGCGCCTCGAGCGCCGTCTTGTTGAGCACGTTGGCCTCGAGGCGTTCGCACAGGTCGTCGAGACCCTGGAACGGACCGCCGCGCTTGCGTTCCTCGGCGATCGCATCGGCCGCGCGCGCGCCGACGCCCTTCACGGCGCCGAGGCCGTAGCGGATCGACCAGCCCTTCTCGGTCTTCTCGACGCCGAAGTAGCGCTGCGAGTGGTTGGCACTCGGCGGCAGGATCGGCATCGCCGAGCGCCGCGCCTCGTCGACGAACTCCTTGATCTTGTCGCTGTTGCCCGATTCGACCGTCAGGTTCGCGGCGGTGAACTCGACCGGGTAGTGCGCCTTCAACCACGCCGTGTGGTAGGTGACCAGCGCGTAGGCCGTCGAGTGCGACTTGTTGAAGCCATAGCCGGCGAAGAACTCCATCGTCTCGAACAGTTCCTTCGCGAACTTCTCGCCGTAGCCCTGCTTCACCGCGCCGGCGATGAACTGGTCCTTGAACTTCGCCATCACCTCGGGCTTCTTCTTGCCCATCGCCTTGCGCAGGTTGTCGGCTTCCGTCATCGAGAAGCCGCCGATGATGTTGCTGATCTGCATCACCTGCTCCTGGTAGACGATGACCCCGTAGGTCGCCTCCAGCACCGGCTTCGTCGCTTCGTGCGGGTACTCGGTCTTCACCTTGCCGTGCTTGCGATCGACGAACATGTCGACCATGCCCGAGCCGAGCGGGCCGGGGCGGTAGAGCGCGAGCACGGCGATGACGTCCTCGAACGTGTCCGGCTTCAGGCGCGTCAGCAGTTCGCGCATGCCGCTGGATTCGAGCTGGAAGATGCCCTGCGTCTCGCCGCGCGCGATCAGTTCGTAGGTCTTCTTGTCGTCGAGCGGCAGCGTGCCGAGGTCGAGCTGCACGCCGTGCACCTCCTGCACGAGGCGCACGGCCTCCTGCAGGATGGTCAGCGTCTTCAGCCCGAGGAAGTCCATCTTCAGCAGACCGACCTCCTCGAGCTCGGTCATCTGCCACTGCGTGATCACGTCCTCGCCGTTCTTCGCCAGCGGCACGTAGTCGCGCAGCGGCCGGTCGGCGATGACGACGCCGGCGGCGTGGATCGAGCTGTGGCGAGCGAGGCCCTCGAGCTTCAGCGACAGGTCGAACAGTCGCTTGTGCTGCGGGCTGCTGTCGCGGATCTGCTTCAACTCGGCGTCGCTGTCGAGCGCCGCCTGCAGCGAGGCGCCCGGGCCCTGCGGCACCTTCTTGCACAGCTTGTCGACGTCGGCGATCGGGAAGTCGAGCACGCGGCCGACGTCGCGCAGCACGCCGCGGCTCGCCATCGTGCCGAAGGTGATGATCTGGCAGACGCAGTCGTTGCCGTACTTCTTGCGCACGTACTCGATGACTTCCTCGCGGCGATTGCCGCAGAAGTCGATGTCGATGTCGGGCATCGACACACGGCCCGGGTTGAGGAAGCGCTCGAACAGCAGCGCGTACTTCAACGGGCAGACGTCGGTGATGCCGAGCACGTAGGCGACGATCGAACCGGCCGCCGAGCCGCGGCCCGGGCCGACCGGGATGCCCATCGACTTCGCCTTCTGGATGAAGTCCTGGACGATCAGGAAGTAGCTGACGAAGCCGAGCTTCCGGATGACGCCGATCTCGTAGTCGAGGCGCTTCTGCACCGCCTCGTCGATGCCGCCGTAGCGCCGGATCGCGCCCTCCTTGCAGATGCGCTCGAAGTAGCCGTCCGGCGTGCTGCCGTCGTCGGGCTGGAACACCGGCAGGTGGTAGACGCCGAACTCGATGTTGACCGCGCAGCGTTCGGCGATCGCGACCGTGTTCGCCAGCGCCTCGGGCCAGTCGGCGAACGCCGCCGCCATCTGCGCGCGCGACTTCAGGAACAGTTCGTGCGAACCCATCCGGAAGCGCTGCTGGTCGGCGACCGACTTGCCGCTGCGGATGCAGAGCATGATGTCCTGCGCCAGCCAGTCGTCGGCCTTCAGGTAGTGCACGTCGTTGGTGGCGACGCACGGGATCGACAGCTCCTGGCCGAGCGCGCGCAGCGCCCTCGTGACCTTGCGCTGCGGTTCCGAGTTGGTCTCGGCGACCTCGAGGAAGAAGTTGTCCCGGCCGAACAGTTCGCGGAACTGCTCCGCGGTGCGGCGGGCCGCCGCCGGATCGCCCTGCAGCACCGCGGTCGCGATCTGCGACGACACCGTGCCCGACAAGGCGATCAGGCCTTCGCGATGCTCCTGCAGCACCTCGAGGTCGACGCGCGGGCGGTAGCTGAAGCCTTCGAGCCACGCCCTCCCGGACAGCTTCTTCAGGTTGTCGAGGCCGCGGTTGTCGGTCGCCAGCAGCGTCAGGTCGAAGGTCGGGTTGTCGGCGCCGGCGGTGTCCTTGCGCGTCTTGCCGGCGACGTAGGTCGTCTGCCCGACGATGGGTTTGATCTTCTTGTCCTTGCAGGCCTTGAAGAACTCGACCGCGCCGAACAGGTTGCCGTTGTCGGTCAGCGCCAGCGCCGGCTGCCCGTCCTCGGCGGCGGCGGCGACGAGGCTCGACACCTCTGCTGGCGCCGCCAGCAGGCTGTAGTGCGAGCGCACGTGCAGGTGGACGAACGGCGGAGCTTCGCTCATCGCAACGGCATGGCGGGGCGGAGGGGGCGGGCGAGCTTAGCGAGGCGTCGCCGTGCTCGGCTATGGCGTCTCCGGAACCGCGGCCAGGCGCGCCGCAGTCCAGAAGCTGCGATCAGCGGCCGGCGGCGTGGGACGCCGAGTTGCCGCCCGTCGTTTCGTCGAGCACGCCGCACTTGCGGCCCGCTTCGGCGAAGCGCGCCAGGATCTGTTCGACCTGCTGGTCGGTGTGGCTGGCGATGTAGGACGTGCGGATCAGGTCCATGCCCGGCGGCACCGCCGGCTGCGTCACCGCGTTGGTGAACAGGCCGCAGTCGAACAGCGTGCGCCACATGTGCAGCATGCGGTCCTGGTCGCCGACGATCACCGGCACGATCGGGCTCGACAGGCCGCCGGCGGTCTGGAAGCCCATGTCGGCGAGTCCGGTGCGCACGCGGTGGGCGACCTGCAGCACGCGCTTGCGCATGTCCGGCCGCGTCTCGATCAGGTCGAGCGCCGCCAACGCCGCTGCCGCCGAGGCTGGCGTGATCGACGCCGAGAAGATCAGGGCGCGGGCGTGGTGCCGCATCCAGTGGATCACGTGCGCCGGCCCGGCGATGAAGCCACCGAGGCTGGCGAAGCTCTTGCTGAACGTGCCCATGACGAGATCCGGGTGGATCCCGCAGTGCTCGGCGGCGCCGCGGCCGTTCTGGCCGAGTACGCCGATCGAGTGCGCTTCGTCGACCATCAGGCGCGCGCTGTAGCGGTCGGCCAGCGCCCGGATCTCCTGCAGCGGCGCCAGGTCGCCCATCATCGAGTAGAGGCCGTCGACCACGATCAGCATGGCCCGCTTCTGCTCCTGGCCACGCTGCAGCAGCAGTTCCAGCTCGCCGATGTCGTTGTGCCGGAACTTGCGCACGTCGGCGAAGCTCAGGCGGCAGCCGTCGATGATCGAGGCGTGGTTCTCGCGGTCGCAGAGGATGATGTCGTTCTTGCCGGCGATCGACGAGATGACGCCGAGGTTGGTCTGGAACCCGGTCGAGAAGCACAGGGCCGCTTCCTGGCCCATGAACTTCGCCAGGCGCCGTTCCAGCTCCTCGTGCAGCTCCAGCGTGCCGTTCAGGAAGCGCGAGCCGGAACACGAGGTCCCGTACTGGCGGATCGCCTGTTGCGCGGCCTCGCGCACCTTCGGGTGGTGGGTCAACCCGAGGTAGTTGTTGCTGCCGATCATGATCAGCCGTTTGCCGGCGATCTCGACCTCCGTGCCTTCACTCCCGTGGAGCGGGATGAAGTAGGGGTATACGCCCAGCGCTTGCAGCTCGCGGGCTCGCGTGAATCCTTCGCACTTCTGGAAGATGTCCAAGGCTGAGCCGGGCATCCTAGGTGCCTCAAGGAACACTGACAACTTTTGTATGGCCTTGGCGGAGCCGGAAAAATCGACGGCCGGATCCGCGGTGCGGCGAAGGTGGCCAGCCGCGCACGCCCCGGGCAGGGCTGCTGGCGCTGCGGCGCCTCACTTCAACAGGTGCATCAGCAGCGCCTTCTGCACGTGGGCGCGGTTCGCCGCCTGCTCGTAGATCAGCGACTGCTTGCCGTCGAGCACGGCGTCGGTGGCAGCGACGTTGCGACGCACCGGCAGCGGGTGCATCAGCAGCGCGTTCTTGGTCTGCGCCATCAGCGCCTCGTCGACGCGCCACTCGGTCAGCGACCGCTTGACGATCGCTTCGCGTTCCGGGTCGTGCCAGTGCTTGATCGAACCCCACGAACGCGCGTAGAGCACCTCGGCCCCGCGCGCCGCCGTGTGCACGTCGTTGACGACCTGCAGCGAACCGCCGGCGTCGCCGGCGACCTGGCGGCTCTTGTCGAGCACCTGCTGGTCGACCTCGAAGCCGAGCGGGTGGGCGAGGGTGATCTGCATGCCCGACAGTGCCGCCAGCTGCAGCATCGAGTGGGTCGGGCCGAGCGACTTCGGCTCCGGGTGGTTGCACCACAGCAGCGTCAGCTTGCGGCCGCGCAGCGACACCAGGTTCTCGCGCATCGTCAGCACGTCGGCGAGCGCCTGGCACGGGTGGTTGAAGCAGGTCTCCAGGTTGACGACCGGCACCGAGGAGTACTTCGCGTAGCTGCGCAGCAGCAGTTCCTGGCGGTCGTGCTCCCAGGTGCCGGTGCGCGACGCGGCGCGGATGCCGAGCGCGTCGACGTAGCGCGACAGCGTGCGCGCGGCGTCCTTGACGTGCTCCTCGGCCTCGCCGTCCATCACCGCCTGTTCGGCCGGTTCGAGCTCGTAGAGGTCGTCGGCGCTCAGGTTGATGCAGTGGCCGCCGAGCTGGACCATGCCGACCTCGAACGACACGCGCGTGCGCAGGCTCGGCTGGAAGAACAGGAGCCCGAGCGTCTTGCCGGCGAGCACCTGACCCGGGCGCTTGCCCTTCACGCGCGCGGCGAGGTCGAGGAGGTCGTCGAGTTCGGCTCGGGTGAGATCGGCCGTCGAAAGGAAGTCGCGCTTGCTCACGGGTCCCGGGGTCGGAAGAGTGCCGGACCATAGATGAGCCCAGAGGCACCGACAAGCGAAGACGTCCGCTGGCTGCGCCGTTGCCTCGAGCTGGCGCAGGCGGCGGCTGTGGCCGACGAGGTGCCGGTCGGCGCCATCGTCGTCGTCGACGGTGCGGTGGTGGGCGAGGGCCGCAACCGCGTCGAGGAGCTGCGCTCGCCGCTGGCGCACGCCGAGATGCTGGCGCTGCAGCAGGCACTGGTGCACGCCGGCAACAAGCGCCTCGCCAACGCCACGCTCTACTGCTCGCTCGAGCCGTGCTTCCTCTGCGCCGGCGCCATCCTGCACGCGCGCGTCGACCGCGTCGTGTTCGGCGCCAGCGACCCGAAGTTCGGCGCCGTGCGTTCGCTCGCGAACGTGCTCGAGGATCCGCGGCTGAACCACCGCTGCACCGTCGTCGCCGGCGTCGAGGCGACGGCCAGTGCCGACCTGCTGCGCGCCTTCTTCCGGCAGAAGCGCGGCGGCTGACCGTTCGCGGCGCGCGCAGCCAGTGCGATCCGCGGATGCGGCCGGCGCAACTTGGCCGGCTCCCCGCCCTTGAAAAGCAGCGCCGGCCTCGGCAAGATGCCGGCCCTCAATCGGCGCCCCGCGACTGCGCGGCGAAACCTCGCGGAGAGGTGGCAGAGTGGCTGATTGTACCGGTTTCGAAAACCGGAGTGGGGCAACCCATCGGGGGTTCGAATCCCCCCCTCTCCGCCATCTTTCCTTCCTGCGCCGCGCCGGTGCTCGCTGCTCGAACCTCGCAGCTCCGGCGCGCGCAGTGCCGATGTGGCTTGCCGGCCTGAGCCGCCGCAAAGCCGTGCGTCGCTTGCGAACGGCGCGTCAGAACGGCGCGAAGTAGCTCTGCACGCCGTTCGACGTCACCAGCCCGAACGGGTTCTGCCCGCCGGGCAGCGTCCCCGCCAGCACCAGCGCGGCTGCGGTCGAGTAGAGCAGCGTGCCGTGCGGCAGGCCGGCCGGCAGGTCGAGCGTCAACGTCTCCCTGTTCGCCGTGCCGGTGAACAGCAGCACGACATCGAGCGTGGCGACCCACAGCCCGCAGCTCGGCAGCACGATCGGGTCGATCACGGCGCCCGTCGGGTTGGCGGTCAGGCTGAAAAGCACGGCGCCGCTGGTCAGCCCCGACCCTGGGGCGATCTCGGGCATGTTGTCGATCGTCCAGGTGATCGACGTGCCCACGGTCGGCGTCGAGATCGGCGCCGGACTCGCCGCCAGTCGCAGCGCCGACCGGTTGCCGACCGGCAGGAAGCGCGGCAAGCCGCTGGCGAAGTCCGTCGGCCCGAGGTCGAGCGACTTGCCGGCTGGCGACCAGCCGCACACGACGTCGCCGAAGCCGCTGCCCATGGCCACCCAGACGATGCGCACCTCGCCGGTCGCCAGGTCGAACTGGAACTGCACCGTGCTGCGGTTCGGGATCGGGGCCGGGATGCTCTCGACGTCGTCGTAGGTCACCAGCGCGAGGTTGCCGACCTGTTCGAACGTGATCGGGCCCGAACCCGCCTCGCCGCTGTCGAAGTCGCGCCAGCTCCAGAACGCCGCGGCGTTCGCGTCGAGCATCGCGGCGACGCTCGGCTGGCCTGGCTGGCCCAGCAGCAGCGGCGCCAGCGCGACGATGCCGTTCTCGTGCACGTGCAGCTGCGTGGTGCTGCCACCCGGGAACGACAACGAACCGAGCAGCGGCACCGCGACTTGGCCGTCGTTCGCGAGCGCCAGCGCCGTGGCGTTCGCCGACGGCGGCACGAAGTTGGCCAGCGTCGACGTCGCCAGGTAGCCACCGCCTTGCGGCGTCAGCACGAGCATCAGCCCGCCGAGCGCCGTGTTGGCCTGGCTCGGCGTCGGGAAGTGCGCGTAGACGGAGTTGCTGACGTCGTAGCAGCCGCTGCCGTAGCTGCTGTGCGCAGCCGGGGCGTTCGGCAGCACCGCGCTCGCGAACGCGCCCTGGCTGGCGTTCCAGTAGCTGCCCGTCGGCGTCGTCTCGAGCCGCACCGCGCGCACCTGGTAGGTCGCAGCACCCTGGATCGGGCTCGGGTCGAACCACACCGTTCCGGGCACCGGCGTCACCGTGCGGCGTGTGAACGGGCCGGCCGGCGTCGCGGCGCGGTAGACGTGGTAGCCGGCGACCGCGTCCGGCGACGGCGCCCAGGCGACCTGCGCCGCGGGCCACGCATCGGTGATCGCGACGCCGCTCGGTGGTGCGACCACGTGCTGGCGCAGCGTCGGATCGCCCATCAGGCCGATGTGCACCGCGCGCGTGAACAGGCCGCCGGCGGAGTTGTCGTTCTGGCTCAGCCGCGCCGCGAACCCGATCGTCTGGCCCATGCCCATCGGGTGGAACGACCAGTGCGGGCGCCCGGCCCACGCACTCGCCAGCGTCCAGCCCTGGCACAGTGGTGCCCGCAGGAAGTTGTTCGTGCTGTCCCAGTCGCCGAAGTAGCTGCCGAACAGCATCGTGAACACGCTGCGGTTCTGGCTCAGCGCGAAGTCGCTGGTGCTGCCGATGCCGCCGGCACTCTGGTAGCTGCCGCCGCCGCAGCCGTACGACCACACGTAGCCGGGGCCGCTTTGCGTGTTCAGCGTGGTGAAGTAGTCGCCGGCGATCACGTTCGCGGTGCCGACCAGCGCGCTGAAGTTGCGCCAGCCCGAGGCCGCGAACGCTTCGCCGCTGAACCAGCCGAAGTGGTCGTCGACGACCGCCTGCTGGCCGACCGTGAAGACCTTGTGGCGGTAGTCGTGGTCCTTGTCGAGGTACGCCTGCAGCAGCTGCAGCTCGCTCGCCGCGAACGCCGGCATGTCGGCGAAGTCGACGCGCCCGACCTGCAGGTCGACGTCGCTCGGGATCAGGCTCTGGTCGAACTTGCCATCGCCGGGAACGTTCCGGTTCTCGGGGCGCGAGGCGCTGACGTTGTTGACCGTGGTGTCGGTCCACGGGCCGTTGCGTTCGCCGTAGTAGACGTCGGCGGGCCACGCGCCGTTGTGGTCGCCGTGGCCGTCGGGCGCCAGCGAGCCGCTGTAGGGCACCGGCACGTGGCCGAGCACGAACACGGCTTCGACTTCGCCCGGATACGCGGCGGCATCGGCGAGCACGAGGTTGCGCACGCTCGCCGCGCTGCCGTTGCGCGGCACGTCGTGGCGCAGCACGGTCCAGCCGTCGCCGGTCAGGTCCTCGATCAGGCGATCGAGCCGACTGCCCAGCGGTGCCGCCATGGTGTCGTCGACCAGCAGCACCAGCCGACCGCGTTGGTCGATCAGGCTGGCTTCGACTCCGGCGGTGACGAGGCCGCGGCCGGCGACGCTGCCGTTCTTCAGGAAGCGGTACTCGTAGCGTGTGCCGGGCACCACGGTCGCATCGGTCCAGGTGGTCGCCGCACCCGCACCGGGGATCGTCGTCGCCGGGCCCCAGGTCGAGCTGCCGCTCGGGCGGCGCGCCACCGTGAAGCCCGTCGCCGTCGCATCGGCTGGCCACACGAACGTCAGCGCCGGCGGCGACGTGGTGGCGATGGCGTTCACCGGCACGGCCGCCTGCGCCGCGGTCTGCGCCGCGAGCGGAACGGGGAGCGCGGCGAGGGCGAGCAACAGGGGCGCAGTGGGCGCGCGCCCGGCGAGGCGAGTGCTTGGCATGGGAACGGCAGTATGCCGGGCTCGCCGCCTCGCGACAGCGGGCCGCGGTGGCGCGCGCTACTTGCTTTGCTTCGGCTCGGCTGCCGGTCGTTCGGCGGGGGCGCCACCCTTCTGGTGGATCGCGGTGATCGCCGCGCGCGCCGCCGCGGCGATGTCGGCGTCGGCTTCGTTCACCGCGTCGATCAGGTACGGCAGCGTCTCGGCGACGCCGAGCACCGCCAGCGAACGCAGGGCCAGCAGGCGTTGCTCCTTCGGCTCGCCGGCCTTCGCCTGCAGCAGCAGCTTGGCCGCAGCACCCTGGCTGCTGGTGTCGATGCCGGCCTGCGCCTTCTGCCAGAACGTGCGCTGCTCGGCGTCCTGGCGCAGCTTCTCCAGTTGCTCACGCGCGATCTTGCGCACGCCGTCGTCCTGGTCCTGCAGCAGCGGTAGCAGTGCTGGCACGGCGGTCGTCCCGAACAAGCGCGCCATCGTGACACACGCGGTCATCCGCACCTCACCCTGCTCGTCGTGCAGTCGGGCGGTGATCGCTTCGCGCAGGCTCCCGGCGTGCACCACCGGCAGCAGGCCCAGGGCGGCCTTGCGCAGCTGGGGGTCGCGGTGCTGCAGCCATTGCTGCCAGGTCGTGTCCGGCAACTCGAGCCCATCGCGGACCAGACTCTCGAGCATCCATCGGTTCTCGGTGGTCTTGACGATGGCGCGCGCTTCGTCCGGGAAGTGGGCTCGCACCTTCGCCCCGGCAGTCCACAGCACCGCTTCGGCGAACGTGCGGTCGTCGCTGCGCAGTGCTTGCTGGAGAGCCTTGTGCAGCGGCGTGGCGGGGGCGAAGGCTTCGGCTGGCCAGTGGCTCATCGACCTGCCCAGCAGCGTCATCACCTCGGCTGCCTGCTTCGAATCGTCCTCCCTCTGGGCGGCCCACCATGGCGCCAGCAGTTCGAGCAGCAGGGGGCCGACCGACACAGGGATGCCCCGTTGGTTCGTGGGTCCGATCCGGCCTGCCGAGGCGCGACGGGGCTTCGGCACGCCCTGACTCGTAGTTGCCGTACCCGGCACTTCCTCTTGCCTGGTTGCCAACTCCATCCAGGCGGCTTCGGCCGAGGCCGGCGAGGACAGCACGGTGCGCCAAGCGCGCTGCAGGTGCAGCTCGTCGTAGCCGTGCCACACGGGTGCGGTTGGCAGGCTTTCGGGGGCCGTCTTCATCAGGAAGCCGAGGCCTGCAGCCTCCACCCTCAGCGGGGGGGACACCGTGTTGCCGCGGGTCCAGTAGTACGTGCTCACCGTCTCGAGGCCGAGTTCGTACGCGCGCGGCAGCAGTTCGATCGTGGGTACGTCCCCGATCCGCACGAGTTCGGCGAGGACCAGCGACCGTTCGGCCGGTTGCAGCTCGTTCTGGTCAGTGCCCGGCCAGGCGAGGACCTTGCGGAGTTCGGCGGCTGCGGCCTTGTCCCCGTTCCACGACAACGTGCGCAGGCACGACGCGACCGGCTCGGCGAGCCTGGCATCGCCTTCGAGCTGGCTCCACAGCCACGCGGCAGCCTCCGGGTGCCCCGAGTCGGCGGCCACCTGCAGCCATCGCAACATCAGGGAGCTCGGTGTCGACACCGTCCGTTGCCTGCCCCGGACCCAGCGCGTCGTGGTGCCCTTCAGGTCGGCCCAAGCCGGCCTCGGCGCACCGCCGCGTGGGTCGAGCAGCTCGCGCACCGCAACGAAGGCGTCCGCTGGCACCGGGCGCTGCTGCAGCTCCTGCATCAGCCGTTCTGGCGCTTCCATCCGGCCGAGGGCTGCGATCAGGCGAACGGTCTGGCCGGCGTCGGCGAGCTGGACCAGGTGGAGCAGCCATGGCTGGTTCGCGTCGGCTTCCATGGGGATGCCGCTGCCTTCGGCATAACCGAGTTCGATCAGCTGCAGGGCCGCGGCGACGCCCTTGCTGGTCCAGGCAGGCTGATGGCCGGTCAGCATCTGGGCGAGCAAGGTTCGGCCATCGCCCTTCCGGCGTTCCGGGAAGGCACCGAGCCGCACGGCGGCCTGTGCGATGGCGGCGAGCCACGCATCATCCTTGTCTTCGAGACGGCGGGGCGCTACTCGGGGCGGCTCGAACGACGGCATGCGCTCGATCTGCGAACACAGCAGCCTCTGCCCGTTGGCCGGTCCACTGTTTGCGAACACGAACAGCAGCTCCCACGCCGCGCGCGCGAGCATCGGGTCCTGGGCGTGCGTCGCGCGGACCAGGGTCTGCGCCAGCTCGTCGACCGTCGCCTGTTGGACCGGCGACGGCACCATGTACCACCGACCGGCCATCGCGATCAGGCCCGCACGCTGCAGCGCTGGAGTCGAGGATTGGGCGAGGCGCACATGCTCCTCGTGGGGGAGCTGTGCCACAGCTCCGGAGAGGCTGCGGGCCACCTCCCCGGCTGGGTCGCGGTCGGCCAGGTAGGTCTTCAGCGTCGGCAGCAGGTCGGCGGCGAACGACAGTTTGGTCTCGAGCGCCTGGGCGACGCGGCGACGCCAGTTCACGTCCGGGTCCTGACTCCAGCGGGAAAGGGCCTCCACGGCGTGCGGGCCGCCGACCTGCCAGACCAGAGTGAGCAGCACATCGATCTCGCTGTCGGAGCGTCCGTTCTCGGAGATCACGACACCGAGAGGACGTCGGCGTTCGATCTCCTGCACGGCCGCACGTGCCGCGATCGGCCCGAGACTGCGCAGTTCGACGACGACTCGGTCCAGCCGCGGACGTTCTGCTTCTAGGCGGCTCAACGGCGCGAGCTCGACGATGCGCTTCGCCAGCGCTTCGGCCTTCGCCAGCAGCTCCGCCTGCTGCTTGCCCTCCGCATCCTGCCCCTGCAGCACCGCGTTCGCGCGCGCGGCGACATCGCCGCCCGCCGCCACCGCCTGCTGTAGCAAAGGCGTCGCCGCCTCGCGCTGCTCGAGTCGCCACAGCAAGGTGCCGAGCCGCAGCGCCGCTTCGCCGTGCACGGCACTCGCCGCCGCATCGGCGAGCAGCGCGCGGTAGGCCTGCTGCGCCGCCGCGAGGTCGCCCTCCTGCTGTTCGAGCAGTTGCGCGCGCTGCAGCGCCTGGGTGGCCTGGTCCTGGGCGGGAAGGGCGACCAGCAGACTGGCCGCGACGAAGGGCAGGAGCGTTCGGTTCATGGCCCGATGGAAGGCGGAAGCGGGGTGCGAGCGGTCGCGTGGTGGTGGATTCGGTGTCGCGGAGTCGTCAAGGCTCGACGACGAGGCGGTAGCCGACGCCGTGCACGGTCAGCAGATGGCGCGGCGCCTTCGGGTCCCGTTCGAGCTTCTGCCGCAGGTGCAGCAGGTGCGTGTCGATCGTGCGGTCGCCGATCGGTGCACCGCCCCAGACCTCGTGCAGGAAGCGCTGGCGGTCGACGACGCGGCCGCGTTCGCGCCACAGCAGCTGCAGCATCGCCGCCTCGGTCGGCGACAGCCGCAGCGACGTGCGGCCGCGGCGCAGTTCGTAGCCGTCGAGGTCGATCTCGGCATCGCCGAGCGTGAAGCGCCCGGCCGGCCGCGGCGCCGGGCTCTCGGCGTTGCGCTCGACGCGGCGCAGCAGCACGCGCACGCGCGTGCGCAGTTCGCGCAGCGAGAACGGCTTGGTCACGTAGTCGTCGGCGCCGAGCTCGAGCCCGAGCACCTTGTCGCTCTCGCCGCCCTTCGCGGTCAGCAGCAGCACCGGTGTACGCTGGTCGCGCTGCCGCAGCGTGCGCAGGATCTCGAGCCCGCTCGGCCCCGGCAGCATGACGTCGAGCAGCAGCAGGTCGAACGCGCGCGCGCGCAGCACGGCCAGCGCTTCGTCGCCGTCCTGCGCGGTGGTGACCTGGTGGCCGTCGTGCACCAGCGCGTCGTGCAGCACGGTGCGGATCGCATGGTCGTCTTCGACCAGCAGCAGGTGGAACGTCATGGTTGGTCCTCCAGCAGCGGCAGCGAGAGACGGAACACGGCGCCGGGCCCGTCGTCGGCACCTTGGCAGACGAGCGTGCCGCCGTGGGCGTTCGCGATCGTGCGCGCGAGGAACAGGCCGAGGCCGGTGCCCGGCACGCTGCCGTGGCGATGCTGCGCGCCGCGCACGAACTGCGCGAAGATCGCTTCGCGCTCGGCCACGGGCACGCCCGGGCCGCGGTCGCGCACGGCGACCTCGAAGCATCCGCCGCGGCGTTCCGTGTGCACGTCGATGCGGCCACCGCTGCGGCCGTACTTGCGCGCGTTGTCGAGCAGGTTCAGCAGCACCTGCTGCAGCGCGCTCGCGTCGAACACCGCGGGTGCCTGCGGCACGCCTTCGTGCAGCGCCACGGCGAGGCCAGCCTGCCGCGCCAGTGGCTCGAACGTGCGCAGCGCGTCGCGCACCGCCGAAGCCAGGTCGTCCGGCACCATGTCGTAGGCGCGTTCGCCGCGTTCGTTGCGGCCGAGGTCGAGCACGTTGTCGAGCAGCGTCGACAAGCGCGCGGTCTCGCCGGCGAGCAACGCCACGTAGTCGCGTTGGCGCGCGGCGTCGACGGCGTCGTCCTGCAGCACGTCGGCGATCAGTCGGATCGCCGCCAGCGGCGTCTTCAGTTCGTGCGTCACGCCGGTCAGGAACTCGCTGCGCGTGCGCACGGCCAGCGCTTCGGCCCGCGCCGTGCGCAGCAGCAGGAACGCGCTGCCGGCGAACACCAGCAGCAGCACCGAGCCGGTGGCGAGCAGCGTGCTCGGGTGCTGCGACCACGGCAGCGGCGGCAGCGGCAACGGCAGCACGCCGACGAGGCCCGGCACCACTTCGTCGGCGTGGGCGGGCAACGGGGCGTCGGCCGCGGCGACGACGACCTGCCCGCCGGCGGGCACCGGCGGCAGTGCTGCGGTGGGGGCCGCGTGCGTCGTGCCGAGCCCGGGCAGCGACGACCACCATGCCGCATCGACCAGCGCCGCGTCGCCATCGCCGCGCACCGCACCCGGGAACCACAGCGCCACACCGTCGCCGCAGCGCTGCTGCCGCGGTTCCGTCGGCAGGTCCCGCCACGTGTCGGCCAGCTGCTGCAGGGTCCGGCGTCGAGTCGTGTTCGTGCGCAGCGACGCCGCGAACGGTTCGGCGTCGGCGCCCCGTTCGTGCAGGCGCGCCAGCATCGGTTTGCCGACGTCGTCGGGCAGCAACGCGGCCAACGCCACGACCGGCGGCGGCAGCGCTTCGTCGCGCGCGGCCGCCAGCAGCACGCGCGCCGCGACCGTGCGCGCGGTGCGCGGCTCCGCGATCGCCGAACCCGGCAACGCCGCAAGCGCTGCGTCCAGCACCTGGATCCAGCCGCGGCACGCACCGTCGTCGCCAGCGCGCTGCGCCTGCCATGCCGCCGCAGCGACCACCGTCGTCGCCGGCTCGTTCGTCGCGTTCGCTTCGCGCCGCTGGGCGAACGTCGCCGTCGCCGCCGCCTGGTCCGTGCGCACGAACTCCGCCGCCGCCGCTTGCCGCAGCACCGCGACCTCGTCGGCGGGCAGTTCGCGTTCCGGCAGCGGCGCGAGCCAGCCGATCGCCTCGTCGACCACCAGCGAGCCGGCGCGCCACATCGCCCGCCGTTCCGCCGGCACCAGCAGCACCGCGTCCGGGTGCCGCAGCAGCGCGCGCAGCGCCACGGCGACGTCGCGGCTGGCCGCTTGCGCCGCCAGTTCGGCCCGGCCCTGGGCCTCGCGGTGGCTGGTCAACAGCCCGTAGCCGACGATGCCGAGCAGCAGCAGGCCAGAGGCCAGCGCACTCGGCAGGAGCGGCAGGCGGAACGGGCTTCCCGGGCTGTGGCGACGGCGGCGAATGGACGGAGGCTAGCGACGTCCAGCGGGCAGTTGTCAACGAGATGTCGCGGTCGCCGGCGGCCGTGCCCGGTGCCTCACTGCAGCGTGCGCCACAGGAACGTGTAGGCGAGCGCACTCATGAACGCCGCCTGCTTGTTGTCGGCCGCACCGCCGTGGCCGCCCTCGATGTTCTCGTAGTAGAGGACCTCGTGCCCCTGCTCCTGCATGCGCGCCATCATCTTGCGCGCGTGGCCCGGGTGGACGCGGTCGTCGCGCGTCGACGTGGTGAACAGCACCTTCGGGTACTTCGTGCCCTTCTGCACGTTGTGGTACGGCGAGTAGCGCCGCAGCCAGACCGCTTCCTTGGCTTCGTCGGGATTGCCGTACTCGCCCATCCACGAGGCGCCGGCCAGCAGCTTGTGGAAGCGCAGCATGTCGAGCAGCGGCACCTGGCAGACGACCGCGGCGAACAGGTCCGGGTACATCACCGTCATGTTGCCCATCAGCAGGCCGCCGTTGCTGCCGCCCTGGATGCCGAGGTGCTGCGGGCTCGTGACCTTCCGGGCGATCAGGTCGCGCGCGACGGCGGCGAAGTCCTCGTAGCACTTGTTGCGGTTCTGCTTCAGCGCCGCCTGGTGCCAGCGCGGGCCGAACTCGCCGCCGCCGCGGATGTTCGCGACCACGAACGCGCCGCCGCGCTCGAGCCACGACGAACCGATCGTCGCGCTGTAGCTCGGCGTCAGCGACACCTCGAAGCCGCCGTAGCCGTAGAGCAGCGTCGGGTTGCTGCCGTCGCGCTTGGCGTCCTTCTTCATCACCAGGAAGTACGGGACCAGCGTGCCGTCGGCCGACTTCGCCTCGTGCTGCGCCACCTCGAGGCCGCTCGCGTCGAACAGCGCCGGCAGGCTCTTCAGGCGCTTGGGTGCGCCCTGGCCGACGGTGCCGAGCCACAGGCTGGTCGGCGTCAGGTAGTCGGTGATCGTCAGGAAGTAGTCGTCGCTGGTCTCGTCGTCGACGGCCGACGCGCTGATCGTGCCGAACTCCGGCAGGCCGGGCAGCGGCTCGCGCTTCCAGCCGTCCACGCCGTGCGTCAGCACGTAGACGCGGTTCTTCACCGAGTCGAGCACGTTCAGCAGGATGTGGTTTCGCGTCGGCGAGTAGCCGGCCAGCGACGTGCGCTCACCCGGCGTGAACAGCGCGTCGAACGTGCGTTCGCCGGCGAGGAACGCGTCGAGCTTGCAGGTCAGCAGCGAGCCCGCCGGCCACGTCTTGCCCGCGACCTGCCAGTCGTCGCGCAGTTCGAGCAGCAGCCACTCGCGGTGCACACCGGCGCTGGCGCTGTCGGGCTTCTCGATCCGCACCGGTTGGCCATCGCGCAGCAGGAACAGTTCGTTGGTGAAGAACGTCGGCGCGCGCAGCACGAAGTCGCGCTCGAAGCCAATCGTCTGGTCGCGGTAGCCGGTGACGTAGACGTCCTCGACCTTGCCCTCGGCGACCTGCTTGGCGTCCTGCAGCGGCGTGCCGCGCTTCCACAGCTTGACGAGGCGCGGATAGCCCGACGCCGTCATCGAGCCGTCGCCGAAGTCGGTGCCGACGTAGATCGTGTCCTTGTCCTTCCAGCCGACGTTGCTCTTCGCCTCCGGCAGCACGAAGCCGTCGGTGACGAACGTGCGCGTCGTCATGTCGAACTCGCGCACGACGACGGCGTCGGCACCGCCGCGCGACAGCGACAGCAGCACACGCTGGCGCTCGGGCAAGAGCCACGAAGCACCCTTCCACACCCAGTTCTCGTTCTCCTGCTTGCCGAGCGCGTCGAGGTCGAGCACCACGTCCCACTTCGGCTGCTCCTTCTGGTACTCGGCCAGCGTCGTGCGCCGCCACAGGCCGCGCGGGTTCTTCGCGTCCTGCCAGAGGTTGTAGTAGTGGTCGCCGTGTTTGGCGACGTAGGGAATGCGCTCGTTGCTGTCGAGGATCGACAGGATGCGCTGCTGCAGCGGGGCGAAGCGCGCGTCGCCGGCCAGCACCTTCTGGCTGTCGGTGTTGCGTTCGCGCACCCACTGCAGCGCCTTGTCGCCGCCGACGTCCTCGAGCCACAGGAACGGATCGTCGCTGGCGGGGGACTGCGGGGTTTGGGCGGGCATCGGCGTTTGCGCGGTGGCGGGGGCGAACAGGACGGCGCTCGCGAACGCGAGCGCCAGCGGGAAACGGAGCATCATGGGCCTCGGTGGGGACGGTAGCTGCGCGCACTACGGTCGCCAACGACGCCGGTGAGCGAGCGCTGCGGAATGCCCGCCTGCTCTGCGTTCGGCCTGGAGACGACGCCGGGCGGCCACCTGGGCCGCCCGGTCGGGATCGTGTCGCCTCGTGTCGCGCGGCGCGTCGGCGCCGGCGCGCGCGTTCAGCGGATCGAGAAGTCGATCGTGTCGCTGACGTCGAACAGGTTCAGGCACTGGCTGGTCTGGATGCTCAAGCCGGCGATCGAGAACTGCAGGCCGACGAAGGCCGGGTTGTTCGGGATCGTCCACACCAGCGGATTCGGGCCGGTGAAGGAGTTGTCGACGCCCAGCACGCAGTTGCAGCCGAGCGCGTTCAGCGGGACGAAGCCCGGGGTGCCGATGATGGTCGCCGACAGCGGTCCGTTCGCCACGGTGATCGTCGTCGTCTGGCCGATCGCCGACGAGCCCGTCGCGGAGATGCCGAGGCCGCCGCAGCCGAGCCCGCGGTAGGTGTAGAAGTTGGTGCCGCCGGCCCAGCCGCCGAAGTTCACCAGGTGGAACGTGTTCGACGTCTCGTTGGTGAACGACACGAAGTAGCGCGGTGACGCCAGGCCGCCGCCGCTGAAGTCGGCGACGACGCTGACCTGCGACTTCGCGTCCGAGCCCGACGTCTGCAGCCCGATCGGCTGCTGGTCGTAGCGGAACGTGCCCGTCGCCGGCAGGAACGCCAGCAGCGCCACCTGCTCCGACGGCTGGCCGGCGAGGCTCTGTCCCGTGTAGCCGACCAGCATGCGGCGGCCGTCGCTGTCGCACTCGGGGTCGCGGTCGTCGACGCCCGGCGCGCTGATGTTGACCGTCGTCGTCGCGACCGTGCCGCCGGAGCCGTCCAGCAGGCGCAGCAGGATCTCACGCGGCTGGCCGAGCGTCGTCGCCGTCTCGAACGCGACCGGCCACAGGCGCTGGCCGCTGGGCAGGTCGATCGGCGCGCCGGGGCTCGGCGCCGTCTCCTCGGCCGGCGTGATGGCGACCGGGAACTGTCCGGTCGGCAGGACTCCGTTCCACTCCACGTAGCGGCCCCAGACCTCCTGGTCGTTCGGCGTGCCGATCCACGTGCGTTGCCAGCAGACGAGCCAGCGCTGTTGGCCGCTCGCCTGGCCGCACGACTTCGCGATCGACGGTCGCTGTTCGAACGACGAGTCGGTCGACAGCGCGATCGCGTTCGTCGTCACCAGGCCGCCGTTGGTGGTGAGCTGCTTCATGTAGATGTCGGCGAAGCCGACGCCGGTCTTCTGGAACACGACCGTGTAGCGGCCGGGGCCGAAGTACGGGTCGCTGCCGACGTCGGGCTGCAGGTTGTTGCCGGGGGTGCCGACGACGAACTCGCGCTCGATCGTGATCAAGTTGCCGACCGCGCCGTTGGCGGCGATCGTGCGCCCGCCGATCCACCACAGCAGCGTGGTGCGGATCTCGAAGACGACGAGGAAGTTCTGCGCGTAGTTGTTCGCCGCGCACGCGACCTTCAGCACGTCGTTGCTGGACGAAGTGTCGATGGCGAAATCGGTCTGCACGAGGCCGAGGTTGCCGTCGAACATCAGGCCATAGCAGTCGCCGTCGCTGGCGCTCCACTGACGTCGCCAGACCAGCAGCGTGCGGCCGCCGAGCGCCTGGAACGACGCCACGTCCGACTCGCGCTGCTGCTGCGGGATCCCCGAGGCGAGCAGGAACCAGGCGTTGAGGAACGGATCGAGCACCAGCGGCAGCGCCGCGTCGGCGACGAACGCCGCCGGGATCTCCATGTGCAGGCCGGACTCGGTCCAGGTGATCGGCAGCGGCAGGCGCTTGCCGTTGGCGTCGACGGCGACCGCGTGCGTGTAGTCGACGTGGCCGTGCTCGCAGGAGAAGCGCACGCCGTCGGCGATCGTCGAGGGCCGCAGCTCGGTGGAGTAGGCGAGGTCGACGGCGATCGCGCCGCGGTTCGGCAGCGTGCGGAACACGAACGAGTGCTCGAGCCGTTCGAGCCCGGTCTGCATGCATTCGGTCAGGCTGCCGCGCTCGGTGCGCACGACGCCGTCCTCGACGCGCGGGGTGCCCGGCACCAGCGGCAGCGGTTCGCCGCCGACCTGCACCGACGCCAGCTCGAGCCGGAGCGGGAAGTTCCGCGGCGCGTCGCTGCCGAAGAACGGCACGAACGTGGTGCCGGTGCGGTCGAACTCGGCCTTCCAGCTGCTGCCGACGGCCCACAGCGGGCCCTCGGGCTCGGGCTGGTCGAACAGCACGCGCGGTTGCCGCTGGTCGGCGAGGCGGTCGCGGGCCGCCAAGGCGCGCGCGGTGAGGTCGGCCTCTGCGTCCTGGGTGTCGGCCATCGCCGCGATGGGCGGTTGCTCGGCGGCGGGGCGGGTGGAGGGTTCCTGCGCCGGCAGGGCGGCGAGCAGGAAGGGAAGGGTCCAGAGCCAGGGGGTTCGCATGGGTTGGCTGAGAGTGGCTGTCTTGCACCGCGGGTCGCGGGCGTGGGCAGCAGCGGCGGTCGCGCGCGAACCACACACGGTTTCCGCCGCGTTCCCTGGCGGCTGCCGTCGCCGCCGGCCGCGTGAGCGCCTTGCCGCCGGAGAAATCCACGCGTCGACGCGCGAGCGCGCGCACCACCCGCTCGCTACGCTCCGCCGCGGCGGTAGGGCCATGCTGCGCATTCCTCTCGAGACGCATCCGGCGTTGGCGGCGCCGGCCTGGGTCGACGTCGACCTGACAGCGGTCGCGCACAACGTGCGCGCCTGCCGTTCACTGCTCGCTCCCGAATGCCGGCTCGTCGCCGTGGTCAAGGCCAACGCCTACGGCCACGGCATGGTGCGCATCGCGCGCACCGCGCTGCGCAGCGGCGCCCACGAACTCGCCGTCGCGAACGTGCACGAAGGGGCGCAGCTGCGGCAAGCGGGGTTCACCGCGCCGATCCAGATCGCCGGGCCGCTGGCGCCGAGCGAAGCCGGGCTCGCCGTGCAGCACGGTCTGCTGCCGAGCGTCGGCTGCGCGGAGCTCGCCGCGGCGCTGGCCGCGGCGACGCGGCGCTACCTGCCGGTGCAGATCGAAGTCGACACCGGCATGAGCCGCCACGGCGTGCCGGTGGAGCAGCTCGGCGCGCTGCTGCAGCAGATCCACGCCCGCGGCCGCCTGACCATAGCCGGCGTCTACACGCACTTCGCGGCGACCGGCACCAGCGCCGACGACCTCGCGGCGATGCGGGCGCAGCTGGCGACGTTCACCCAGGCGGTCGACGCGGTGCGCGCGCTGCGCGGCGTGCGCCGCCACGCCTGCAACACGCTCGGCGCCCTCGCTCTGCCGGCGGCCCACCTCGACGCGGTACGCATCGGCGGCGGCCTCTACGGCTTCGATCCGTTCCGCGGTTCGGGCCCCGCCGCGCCGGCCGCAAGCGCGCCGGTCGCGCTGCGGCCAGCGTTGGCGCTGAAGGCGCGCCTCGTCGGCCTGCGCACGGTGCCGGCCGGCACCCCGGTCGGCTACGGCGGCACGTTCGTCACCGCGCGGCCGTCGCGCCTCGCTTTGCTGCCGCTCGGCTATGCCGACGGCCTGCCGCGCGAACTGTGGAACGGCGCGCCGGTGCTGGTGCGCGGCGTGCGGGCGCCGATCGTCGGTGTCGTCAGCATGAACCAGACGGTCGTCGACGCCACCGATGTGCCGGGGGCGATGCTCGGCGACGAGGTCGTGCTGCTCGGCGCGCAGGGGAACGATCGGCTGTGGCCCGAGGATCGGGTCGGCCCCGGCGGCTCCGCCTACGAGGTCACGACGCTGCTGCGCAGTGCGCTGCCGCGGCGCTTCCTCGGCGGCGACGAGGCTGCGGTGTCGTCGCGCTGACCCGGCGTTTGCCATCCGTCCCAGAGGGAGCGGTTTCGTCGCTCCGCCAGGGCTGGCCAAAGATTGGCTGTTCGCTAGCGTTTTGGAATGAGTGAGAAGCCCACCGGACCCTCGACGTTCAACGTCTCCCTGTCGCGGGAGCTCGCAACGTTCGTCCGCGAGCGCGTCGACAGCGGCCTCTACGCCTCGGCTAGCGAGGTCGTGCGTGAAGCATTGCGTATCCTGGCCAGCCTGCAACTCGGCCGGGGCGAGCCTGCGGCTGCTGCGGACCCCCTGGCGCAGCAAGAGGCCGCGATCGATCGGGAGGCCGCGCAGAAGGGCATGCGAACCCTGAAGCGACTGCGCAAGGGCAGCCGTCTCGGCGCCGGTCTCACGACCAAGGACCTCGTCGACGACGGTCGGCGATGAGGCTGTGCGTCCTGGATTCTTCGTTCGCCTTGGCCTGGGTGTTCGAGGACGAGGTGGAGCCGGCAGCCGTGCGTCTGGCCGAGCGCTTGACCGCCGGGGATTCGGTGGTCGTGCCGGCTGTCCTCTGGAGCCTCGAGGTCCGCAACGCGCTGCGCAGCGCTGTTCGCCGGAAGCGCCTCTCGTCGGCGCGGGCCGAGCAGCAGAGGCGGGCTCTCGAATCCGTGCCCCGGGTGCAGGTGCCGTGCCCGCACGGTCTCGGGGACGAGGTGGATCGGCTGGTCTTGGCCCATGACCTCACCAGCTACGACGCGGCCTACCTTGCCGTCGCCTTGCGACACAGCCTGCCGCTGGCCACGCTCGACCAGGACCTCGAGGCCGCCGCAGTCGCCGAAGGCGTCGTGTCGTTCCGGCAGCGCCCGCGCGGCGATCGTTGATCGTCGCGTCGGCCGCCAGCCGCGGCAGCTCACGGGTGCCCGACGCGCAGCGCCACCGCGCTCGTCGTCAGCAGGCCGAGTGCGTTCGCGGGCGTCAGCACCGCACCCTGCGCGTACCAGCGGAAGCCGGCCAGCACCGGCGTCGACGGCACGTTGAAGATGAGGGCGGCCGCACCGGCGCTGTTGGTCACCGCCGGGATGATCGACTCCGTCGAAAGGAACAGCGAGCAGCCGGGCGCGCCGAGAGCTGTCAGGTCGACCGGCAGCGGCAGGCCATCGGCGAGCGTGTTCGACAGGCCCTGCGCGAACGCGACGAGCGTGTTGGCCGGTGCCAGGTTGATCTTCATGTCGAACGACTGCCCGAGGCGCGGTGCCGTGTTGGTGCTGAACTGCGGCGTCTGCGCCAGGCTGCCGGCGCAGCCGGTGCCGAACGACGTCGCCGCCGCCTGCACGGTCAGGCTGTGCACGGTCACGCGGCCGACGGTGCCGAGCGCCGACTGGAAGTGGTAGGGCGCGCCGATCGCGACCTCCGGCCACTGGTCGCCGTCGAGGTCGCCGACGGCGGCGATCGCCTCGCCGAAGCGCGAGTCCTGCGTGCCGGCGAGGGTGAACAGCGGCGCCAGCGTGGCGCCCGAGTAGACGGTCGCCGCACCGTTCTGGGAGTTGGTGCCGGGGGCACCGATCGCGAGGTCGGGGATGCCGTCGCGGTCGATGTCGCCAGCACCCGCGAACGCGTAGCCGAAGTCGTCGGCGGTGGGGCCGCTGATCGTCGACAGCACGAAGCCGTTCGCGCCCGAGCGCACGTCGACGCGGCCGTTGCGGCGCGAGGCGAGGAAGTCCGGCGTGCCGTCGCCGTTGACGTCGCCGAGCGACGCCAGCCGTTCGCCGATCCACTCGCCGAGCGCGCCGCTGTTCTGCCAGACGGCCGACGCCGCCGGCGGCAGGCTCGGGTTGATCAACCACACGCGTCCCGCCGAGCCGGCGACCATCGGTTCGCTGACGAGCAGCTGGATCGGCCCAGTGCCGAACGGGCGCAGCAGCGCGAGGGCTGAGCCGAAGCGGGTGAACGGATCGCCGCTGAACGTGCGGACCGTGCTGCCGTTGGCCCCGTTCAGGATCGACACGAGGCCGACGTCGACGTTCGGCGCCCCGACCGCGATCTCGCTGCGGCCGTCGCCGCTGATGTCGCCGATCGCGACCAGGGACGTGCCCCAGCGGTGGCCGGCGGCGCCGTCGCGCGTCCACAGGACGGCGCCGGTGGCGCCGCTGATCGCTGCGACGTGCCCGGAGTCGACGCCGCCGAAGTCGGCGTTCGGCGACGCGACGACGTAGTCCGGGGTGCCGTCGTTGTTCAGGTCGCCGGCTGCGGTCAGCGTGAGGCCGAGGCCAGTGCCGGGGACCGAGCCGATGGCGGAGCTCAGCACCTGGCCGCCCTGGCCGTTGAGCCACGCGGCGCGGCCGGTGTTGCCGAGGAACTCGGGCATGCCGACCAGCAGGTCGGGCCCGTCGCCGCTGCGGTCGGGCGCGGCGGCGATCGAGGAGCCGAACGCGCCCGCGACGAACGTGCCGGTGAAGACGGCGGTCTGGCGCTGGGCGGCCAGCGGGGCGGCAGCGGCGAGGGTGGCGAGGAGCAGCAGGGAACGGCGAATGGCGGCAGCGTCGGTCATGGCTCTGGGGATCGGTGCAAGGAAGGGAGGCCGCGTTGGCGGCAGTTCCTTCCCGCAAGATCCCGGCGCGACCTGACACACTTTCCGCGGAAACTTCGGTCGCGGTTCTCGGCGTGGGGCCGCAGTGTCGGGCCCAGGGGCGAGGCGCAGCCTGCATCTGCCGTCTTCGGAGGAAGGGAATCCCCTGGCAGCCTCCCTGCAGCTGCTCAGGCGTCCGGGATCGCCTCGAACTCACGCGGGTTCTGCAGCGTCCACACCCGGCCGACGCGCACGAGGTCCCCGAAGCAGCGAACCGTCTCGCGCTGTTCGTGGGCCCGGATCGCCCGGGCATAGGTCTCCGCCCCGACGTGCATCGCAACCCGTCGCCAGCTCCCTTCGATCTCCGTCGACAGCACGACCTCGCCGCCTGCTTTGGGGTCGCTGCTGGTCAGGGTCTTGACGATCCCCGACAGTTCGAACGCCGCGTAGGTCGCCGAGGCGCGCAGGCGCCGCGCCGCTTCGCGCAGCACACCGACGCTCGCCTGGTGGAACTCGACGCGCTGCGGCGGGGGCGCCCGGCGTGGCCGACTGGTGGCGAACGACAGCGACGTCCAGATCGAGTCGGCCTCGGTGGCCTGCAGGATCGTGGCGACTGCCTCGCACAGGTTGGCGCTGACTCCGGCGCGAACCACGGCTTCGAAGGGTGCGAAGCTGCCCGAACTGGCCGACTCGCGCGTCGCCTCGCCGAGCGCCGTCATGGCGGCGGCCAAGCGTTCGGACGTTCGGCGTTCGATCGGTTGGTCGGTGTCGTCGTCGGCGTGGTCGCCGAGACTCGGCGGCACCTCGCATTCGATGGTGACGACGTAGCTGCCGATCTCGCTGCGGCCGAACCGGGCGTTGCGCACGAGATCCTTGGCCTCGACGGTCTTGTTGTTCGGGAATGCGGCGCGCGGTTGCTCGACGGCGCAGGCTGCCGCCAGCAGCAGATCGCGGGATGCTTCGAACACACGGTGCCCGGCTTCGACGGGAATGCGGCCGTCCCGGGTCGCGGCGCTGACGATGCCGATGCGAACGATGTCGAGGGCCACGGCCTTGACGTCGCGCAGGACCTGCGCTGCATCCCGTTGTTCCAGCTTCGACAGGTTCTCGAGCAGGGTGCGGGCCGCGCGCGGGTAGTCGCCGGCTTCCAGGCGCAATGGCACCTCCAACTCGATGGCCGTGCCACGCCGATCCTTTTGGAACCAGCTCCAGTGCGAATCGCTGCGTGAGTGCTGCCAGCCGCTCTGGCGCAGGTAGGCCGCGAATTCGGTCGGCGTTGGCGTGGGTGCTGGCTGCGTGAGGGACATCGGGATGCTCATGGCTGCTTGCCTCCGCGCACGCGGGCCATGATGCCCCGGATGGCTGCGACGTCCAGGAGGTTGGTGCGCGGGATGCGCACCCGCACCAGGCTGCCGTTGGCGACGCGCGGCAGGCCGCGCAGACTGCACCAGTAGCCCGCGCGCCGAAGCACCAGCTGTTCTGGCGCGCAGTCGATCCACTGCTCGCGCCGGGCTGGCACGAAGACCACGACCAGGATGCGTGGCACCTGCCAGCTGGGGTCGATCAGCTCGTCGTAGTTCTTCGCGCGCAGGTCGAACGGGATCGGATCGCCGTCGGCTGGTTGCTGCGTGGCCTTCACCTGCAGCTCGATGCGTGGCGAGCGCACGAGTCCATGTTCGTCGCGCGCGAACACCATCAGGTCGACGCCATCGCCGTCCAACTCGCGGTTGGATTCGGCGGTGAGGAAGCCAGCGCAGTGTGCGACGGCGCGCACGAAGGCCAGCCCGAAGGCGGACTTCAGGTCGTTGTCGATCATGACTCTCCTCGCAGCCCACGCGAGCCGCGTTCCCATGCGTGCGGTCGAGCTCCCGAACTCGACCGCCAGACGAACCGATCTCCGGACGAAAAGGTCCGCACGGCCCACGAAGGTGGATCCCACCAGGCACCCCGGGCACAAGAAGCCGCACGCTTATGGCTGCTTCCTTCCGGATCTGACCAGGTTCACGCCGCCCCCTTGCTCGGGACCCGGCGGGCCCCACCTTCGCGAGCCGTGCGAAATGGCGGAGAGGGGGGGATTCGAACCCCCGGTAGCCTTGTGGGCTACACTCGCTTTCCAAGCGAGCTCCTTGAGCCGCTCGGTCACCTCTCCACAACTCCGCTTGCTCGCTCCGACCGTGGTCGGAGCACCTGGGCGGTGGATGGGGACGAACCTTGTAGCCGTGGCCCCGAGCAGGCGCAACCGCGGTGCCGTCTTCCTTCGCGGTGCGGGATTCTGCACACTGGCCGCATGGCGGCAGCGCGAGACGAACAGGACGACGCTCCCTACCAGGTCGTGGCCCGGCGTTTCCGGCCGCAGTCGTTCCAGGAACTGGTCGGCCAGGACGAGGTGCTGACGTCGCTGCGGGCAGCCCTGCAGCAGGGCCGCGTGCCGCACGCCTTCCTGTTCTCCGGCAGCCGTGGCGTCGGCAAGACCACCAGCGCGCGCATCCTCGCCCGCTGCCTCAACTGCGAGAAGGGCCCGACGCCGGAGCCGTGCGGCAAGTGCACGCAGTGCCTGTCGATCCTCGACGGCAGCAACCCCGACGTCATGGAGATCGACGCCGCGTCGAACAACCTCGTCGACGACGTGCGCCGCCTGCGCGAGACGGTCGGCTTCGCGACGATGACCTCGCGCTACCGCGTGGTCATCCTCGACGAGGCGCACATGATGACGAAGAACGCGTTCAACGCGTTCCTGAAGACGCTCGAGGAGCCGCCGCCGCGCGTGGTGTTCGTGCTGGCGACGACCGAGCTGCACAAGGTGCCGGAGACGATCCGTTCGCGTTGCCAGGTGCTGCTGTTCCGCCGCGTCGGGGAGAAGGACCTGCAGAAGCGCCTGCGCAGCATCGCCGACCGCGAGCAGGTGGCGATCCCGGACGACGTGCTGGCCGAGATCGCGGCGTCGGTGCGCGGCGGTGTGCGCGACGCCGAGACCGCGCTCGAACGCGTGCTGCCGCTGGCGCGCGAGCTCGGCGCCAAGTTCGACCTGGCTGCCTACCGCACGCTGGTGGCGCGCGTCGGCATCGATGCGACGATCGGCGTCTGCGAAGCCTTGCTCGGCGGCGACGCCAAGGCCGGCCTGCACTTCGCGCGCGACCTGCAGGCCCACGGCACCGACGAACGCGAAGCGCTCGGCGAGATCGTCGAGGTGCTGCGCTGGATGCTGCTGCTGAAGGTCGACGGTGCCGATTCGGGGCTGGTGCCGCTGTCGGGCGCGCTGCGCGAACGGTTGACGACGCTGGCGGCGAACGCGGCCCCGCATCGTCTCGACGCGATGATCGCCGCCGGCCTGCTCGGCCGCGAACGCCTGCGTCGGCTCGAGGACCGCGGCGTCGTGTTCGAGGTCGCGCTGGTGCGCATGGCGCAAGCGGGGGCCTTGCCGTCGCTCGCCGATCTGCTCGCCGAAGTGCGCGCGGGTGGTGGCGTGGCGCCGGCGGCGGCGGCCCCGAGTGCGGCGCCGGCGCGGCCGCAGTTCGGCAGTGGTGGTGGTGGTGGTGGTGGTGGTGGTGCGCCGCGCGCTGCGGGCCAGGCCCCTGCCGCCGCGCCGCGCGCGCCGATGCCCGTTCCGCCGGGGGCCGGCAGCGACCTGAAGAGCCGGGTGCTGTTCGCGCTGAAGGACCGCCAGCTGCTGCAGACGACGATGGACCTGTGCCGCTTCGACGGACCGAACGACAAGAACGTCGTCGTCGTGTCGCTGCATACCGATCGCAAGATGTTCCGCGATCGCCTGGCGTCGACGGTGATCCAGCAGGAACTGGCGCGCACGATCCAGGATGTCGTCGGTTCGCCGGTGCAGGTCGAGTGGCGTCTGCCGGAGATCGCCGGTTCGGGCGATGGCGGCGCGTCGGCGCCGCCGCCGAAGATCGAGCCGGGGCCGACGACGAAGCGTGTGATCGGTGCGTTCCGCGGCCGCGTGGTGCAGGTCAACCCGGAAGACCGCGTCAAGGACGAGGCGAAGCCGGAGCGGGCGGACGACGACGGCGCGCCGGTCGACGAGCAGCCGCCGGATCCGATCGAGTAGCGGGCGTTCGGCAGGGGCTTCCCGGCCTCGGGCCCGACGGCGACAATCCCGCCGTCGGGTGGAGTCCCGGCTGGCGTCGAAGTCGTCGACGGTGCGGCCGGCAGCAACCTCCGCGACTGGAAGAGGCCTCATGCACTGCACGCGTTCGCTCGTTCCCATCGCCATCGCCGTCGTCGCCGCCGCAGCCAGTGCCCAATCGGGTCGCACGATGAAGCGCCTGTCGCCGGTCGTGATCGGTGGCACCGCCGCCATGGCGATGCAGCACCCGACGACGGTCGCCGGCAACGTCTATGCGCTGGCGGTGTGCTCGCCGAGCTTCCCCGGCACGCTGCCGCTGGCGATCCCGGGCGTGATCCAAGGCGTGCTGCGGCTCGATCCGGTGGCGTTCGGTTGGCTGCAGTTCGGCGTGCTCGACGCGTCGGGGCGGACGGCGCCACTGTCGTTCGCGGTGCCGAACGATCCGCTGCTGGTCTCGGCGTCGTTCGACGTGCAGGGCATGGATCTCGATGCTGCGGGCCTGATCACGCTGACCGACGACGAACTCGAGACCCAGGTCGCAGCACCCCCGCCCCCGAGCCTGAACATGGTGGCGATCGCGCCGGGCACGTTCCCGATGGGGTCGGCGACGTACGCGACGTCGGGCTTTCCGTGGGCGGCCTACGAGTCCCCCGTGCACGCGGTGACGATCACCCAGCCGTTCTGGATGGGGAAGTTCGAGGTGACGCAGGCGCAGTACCAGGCGCTGGTGGGGGCCAACCCATCGGCGTTCCCAGGCGCCAGCCGGCCGGTCGAGCAGGTGAGCTGGAACCAGGCGGTGGCCTTCTGCGATGCGTTGACCGTGCAGGAGGCGGCTGCCGGACGGCTGCCGTCGGGCTACGAGTACCGCCTGCCGACGGAGGCGGAGTGGGAGTACTGCTGCCGCGCCGGAACGACCACCGAGTGGCACGTCGGCACCAGCCTGAGCTGTGGCGTGGCGAACTTCTGGGACCCGGGCATCGGCACCTTCTGTGTGGGGCAGACCAACCCGGTCGGCTCCTACGCGGCGAACGCGTGGGGGCTGCACGACATGCACGGCAACGTGTGGGAGTGGTGCCTCGACCGATGGGACGGCAGCGCCAACTACCCGGCGGGGGCGGTCAGCGATCCTTACGTGACGAGCGGTCCGATCCGGGTCCTGCGAGGCGGAACCTGGAACGCGCCGCCGCTCCTGTGCCGATCCGCGTATCGCCACGGCGACCATCCCGACGATGCGTTCGACGGGCACTACGGCTTCCGGGTCGTCTGCGCTCCTGTCCTGCCATGAGCGACGCCGGCCCGCGCCCCGCCTCGCCGGCGTGACGACCCGTTCGCGCGTGCACCCAGCTGCGCCAGCGTGCGCCCTTTGACAGCCCGCCGCCGGCGTGCGACCGTTCGGCAGCGGCGGCTGCCCACGACCGCCGCTCGTTCGTTCCTCGTCTCTTCCCTCGTCTCCGGCGCGCCACCATCGCGCCCACGCGGAGCTCCCATGCCCACGTTCGCCCGCTTCGCCGCTGCCGTGTTGGCCGCGGCCTCGGCCACCGTCGCCCAGTCGTTCGTCAACTACGAGAACGGTCCGGTGTCGCCGCTGCGCCTGTCCGCCGACGGCACGCGCCTGTTCGTCGCCGATCGGCTCGGCGGCCGCTTGTGCGTCTACGACCTGCGCAACGCCGCCGTGCCGCTGCTGCTGGCCGAGATCCCGGTCGGCATGGAGCCGGTGGCGGTGGCGCCGCGCACGCGCAACGAGGTGTGGGTCGCGAACGTGCTGTCCGACAGCGTCAGCATCGTCGACGTCGCGGCCCAGCGCGTCGTCGCCACGCTGCCGACCGGCGACGAACCGAGCGACATCGTGTTCGCCGGCGGCAAGGCGTTCGTCACCGCAGCGACGGTCGACAAGGTGTTCGTATTCGATGCCAGCACGCGCGCGAGCCTCGGCACGATCGACGTGTTCGGCAAGGACCCGCGCGCGCTGGCGACCAGTCCCGACGGCACGCGCGTCTACGCGGTGGTGCAGCGCTCGGGCAACGGCACGACGGTGCTGCCGGCCGGCGTGCAGGCGCCGCCGCCCGCGGGCCCGGGCCTGCCGGCGGCGCCGGCGCAAGGCATCCTCGTTCGCGCCGACGATCCGGCGTGGGCGGCGCAGATCCCGTACACGCTGCCCGACCACGACGTCGTGCAGATCGACGTCGCGACGCAGACGGTGACGCGCTCCTTCCACCGCGTCGGCACCACGAACACCGCGATCGCCGTGCATCCGACCAGCGGCGAGCTGTGGGTGGCGAACACCGAGGCGCGCAACCTCGTGCGCTTCGAACCGAACCTGCGCGGCCACGCGATCGACAGCCGGCTCACGCGCATCACCACCGGGGCGTCGCCGGTCGTCACTGCGTTCGATCTCAACCCCGGCATGAACTACGCCACGCTGCCGAACGCCGCGGGCCTTGCGACCGCGCTGGCGGAGCCGTTCGGCGTCGTCGTCGACGCGGCGACGGCGCGCGTGTTCGTCGCCGCACACGGCACCGACCGCATCGGCGTGCTCGACCTGGCCGGCACCGTGCTGGCGCGCATCGAGATCGGCAGCACGCCGGGTGCGGTCGTGAACACGGCGCAGAAGCGCGGCCCGCGCGCCTTGGCGCTGCATCCGACGCAGCCGCGGCTCTACGTGCTGAACCACCTCAGCGACACGCTGTCGGTCGTCGACACGACGACGCTCGCCGTGCTGCGGGAACAGCCGATCGCGACCGTCGACCCGATGCCCGCCGCGATGCGGCTCGGGCGCAAGTTCCTCTACGATGCGAAGCTTTCCGGCAACGGCACGATGTCGTGTGCTGCGTGCCACATCGACGGCGATCTCGACGGCATCGCCTGGGACCTCGGCGATCCGAACGGCACGCTGCAGGGCGCGCCTGCGCAGCCGTTCCCGTTCAACCTCGGGCTGACGTCGTTCCACCCGATGAAGGGGCCGATGACGACGCAGACGCTGCGCGGCCTGTCGGGCACCGGCTTCCTGCACTGGCGCGGCGATCGCGGCACGTTCCAGGACTTCAATCCGACGTTCGACGCGTTGATGGGCGGCAGCCAGCTGTCGGCGTCCGACATGAACGCCTACGCGGCGTTCGCCAACGCGATCGCGTACCCGCCGAACCCGAACCAGCAGAAGAACCGCGCGCTGCGCACGACGCCCGCCGGCAACAACGAAGCGGCGGGGCAGGCGGCGTTCCTGCAGAACGTCGCGACGTTCCCGATCCCGGGCGGCGCCAACTGTGCGACCTGCCACTCGCTGCCGCGCGGCACCAACGGCTTCGTCATCAACGCCCCGCTGATCCAGGAGCCGCAGCAGATGAAGGTGCCGCAGCTGCGGAACATGTACCGCAAGGTCGGCTTCCTGCGCGCGCCGGGCCCGCAGAAGAGCGGCTTCGGCTTCGTGCACGACGGCGCGATCGACACGCTCGCGACCTTCCTGGCGCAGCCGGTGTTCAGCCCGTGGCCGGCGGGCACCAAGGACGACCTCGTCACCTTCATGATGGCGCTCGACACCGGCACCGCACCGCTGGTGGGTTACCAGTTCGTGCTGTCGCAGCAGACCGCCGGCACGCCGAGCTGGAACAGCGACAGCGCGCTGGCGATCGCGCGCACCGCCGCCGGCGACGTCGACCTGACCGTGCACGGCCTGCTCGACGGCCGTCTCGCCGGGCTGCTCTACCAACCGGGCAGTGCGCTGTTCGTCAGCGACCGCACCGGCGAAGGGCCGTTCACGCTGGCGCAGCTGGTCAGCAAGGCGCAGGCCGGCACCGCCAACCTCGCGTTCACCGCGGTGCCGCCGGGCACCGGCAACCGCATCGCGCTCGATCGCGACGGCGACGGCACCCGGAACGGCGACGAAGACGCCGACAACTACGGGCTCGCGACCGCCGGCTGCAGCGGTGTGTCGACGCTGGTCGGCAACAGCGAGCCGCGGCTCGGCAACGCCGCGTTCGGCATGCCGATGCGCAACGCGCCGGCCAACGGGCTCGGCCTGCTCGGCCTCGCGTTCGGCCGGACGTCGCTGCCGGTGCTCGGCATCACGCTGCTGGTCGATCCGATCACGGTGGTGCCGGTGCCGATCTACGCCGACGCGTTCGGCGACGCGCTGCACCCGTTCGCGATTCCGACGGACCCGGTCTACACCGGCCTCGAGATCGACGCGCAGGCGCTGTGGCTCGACGCGTGTGGCAGCGAGCTGTGGAGCAGTAGCTCCGGCCTCGCGGTGGTCGTGCGGCCGTGACGGTGGACGCCGGAGCTCGCCTCCGGCATCCTGCGCGTTCCACCAAGGAGCACACGATGGCAACCGGATTCGGCGACATGAGCAGCCTGCTGAAGCAGGCGCAGGACATGCAGCGGCGCATGGCGGACGCGCAGCGTCAGCTGGGCGAACGCATCCTCGAAGGTTCGGCCGGCGGCGGCGCGGTGAAGGCCTACGTCAACGGCAACCAGGAGCTGCAGGCGGTCAAGATCCAGAAGGCGGCCGTCGACCCGAGCGACGTCGATACGCTCGAGGACCTGGTCACCGCGGCCGTGCGCCAGGCGCTGCAGGCGGCGAAGGAGCTGCGCGAGCGCGAGATGGCGAAGGTCACCGGCGGGCTGAACCTGCCGGGTATGGGCTTCTGATCGCCGGCTGGTGCCGCGCGCGATCGCAGTGCGCGATCGCGCGCGATGGGCCTCGGCGGTCCTAGCGAACGGCGCGGGGATGGGGGCAGGGCTGCATTGGGGAGCAAGGCACGTGGCGCCCGCATGGCACGGGAACATCTGCCCATCCGCCGAAATAGGATTGGATAAATGCGATCCGATGCCGAAAATACGACCCAGTATTCCTCATGCAGCGCCAGGTAGCCAATGACCTAGAGCAGTGGATGCGCTCCAAGTCGCTGCGCCCCCTCGTGTTGCGGGGTGCCCGCCAGACCGGCAAGACCTGGCTGGTCGAGAACCTCGGCACGCGCCCCGAGACCCAGGTTGCGGTGCTGAACTTCGAGCGCGACCCGGCGCTGGCGGCGGCGTTCGCCAGCAACCACCCGGCGACGATCGTGGCCGAGCTCGAGGTGCTGCTGCGGCAGTCGATCCAGCCCGGCCGGACCGTGCTGTTCCTCGACGAGATCCAGGCCGCACCCGCTCTGCTGGCGAAGCTGCGGTGGTTCGCCGAGGAGATGCCGGACCTGCACGTCGTCGCCGCCGGGTCGCTGCTCGACTTCGCGCTGGCCGAGCACGAGTTCTCGATGCCGGTCGGTCGCGTCACCTTCGGCCACCTCGAGCCGATGACGTTCGCCGAGTTCCTCGATGCGGTCGGCGAAGAACGACTGCGCGCCGCGATCCAGACCGCGAGCGTGCACGCCCCGCTGCCCGCGGCGCTGCACGAGCACGCCGCTCGCCTGCTGCGCGACTACCTGCTGGTCGGCGGCATGCCGGCGGCCGTCGCCGAGTGGTCCTCTTCGCGTTCGTTCCGGCAGGTCACCACGCGCCATCGCGACCTGCTCGCGGCCACCCGCGACGACTTCGCGAAGTACCGGCGGCGCCTCGATCCCGTGCGCATCGAGAAGGTGTTCGCGGCGCTGCCGCGCCTCGTCGGACGCAAGTTCCAGCCGACCCAGGTCGACCGCGACGAACGCAGCCAGGCGCTGAAGGAAGCGTTCCGCATGCTGGCGATGGCGCGCGTCGTGACACCGGTGCGGCGCACGGCGGCCAACGCGGTGCCGCTCGGCGCCGAGGTGGACGAACGCTACGAGAAGGTCTGCATGCTCGACGTCGGGCTGTTCGCGACGATGGCCGGCATCGACGCGGGCGCTCTGCCGGTCGATGCCGTGACGCGTTTCGCCAACCACGGCCAGCTCGCCGAGCAGTACGTCGGCCAGGAGCTGCGCGCGTGCCGCGCGTTCGACCAGGAGCCGGCGTTGTTCACATGGGTACGCGAGGCCAAGAACTCGAACGCCGAGGTCGACTACGTGCTCGAGGTCGGGGGGCGCGTCGTGCCGGTCGAAGTGAAGGCCGGTGCGCCCGGTACGCTGCGCAGCCTGCACGTGATGGTCGCCGAGAAGCAGCTGGACCTCGCCGTGCGGGTGGGGCCGGGGCCGCTGCAGGTGGTGTCGACGACCTCGGCGACCTCGGTCGGGCCGGAGCGTCCGTTCCGCCTGCTGTCGGTGCCGTTCGCGATGGTCGGCGAGATCCCTCGCCTCGTGCGCGAGCTCGGGTGAGTGCGGGCGGCGATCCACCCGCAGCCTGCGCTTGACCCACCGCCGCCCAGGTGCCAGCCTCCCGCACTGGCCATGGCGCAGCGCGAACGCAGCATCGAGAACCTGATCCAGCGCCTGACGCGCTTGCCGGGGATCGGACCGAAGACCGCCGAACGCCTCGCGTTCCACCTGCTGCGCATCGAGGCCGACGAAGCGCTGCAACTCGCGAAGGCGATCGAGCAGGTGCGCGCGTCGGTGAAGACGTGCAGCCGCTGCTTCAACCTCGACGCCAGCGATCCGTGCAGCGTCTGCAGCGATCCGGCGCGCGACCAGCGCATGCTGCTGGTGATCGAGGATCCGCGCGAGGTGCAGCGCTTCGAGGACGTCGGCTACCGCGGCCTCTACCACGTGCTGCAGGGCCGCCTGTCGCAGCTCGAAGGCATCCGCCCCGAGGACCTGACGACGAGCCAGCTGCTGGCGCGCGTCGGCAAGGAGCCCTTCGCCGAAGTGTGCCTCGCGACCAATCCCGACCTCGAAGGCGAAGGCACGGCGCGTGTGCTCGCCGAAGAACTGGCGCCGCTCGGCATCAAGGTCACGCGCCTCGCGCGCGGGTTGCCGGCCGGGTCGTCGATCGCGCAGGTCAGTGCGTCGATCCTCGCCGACGCGATCGAAGGCCGCCGGACGCTGTCGTGAGCGCGTTCGCCGGGGTGTCGCGCGTCGTGCGTTCGTTCGCCGTGCGCTCGTTTGTTCGGGCGCGGAGGAACGCGTGACCGCAGCGCGCGATCCGTTGCCGATCGACGACGCCCTGCCGTCGGTGCAGGCGGCGATGCAGAAGGCGACGACGTTGCTGCTGCTGGCGCCGCCCGGTTCGGGCAAGACCACGCGCGTGCCGCCGGCGTTGCTGCCGCTGCTGGCCAGCGGCCAGCAGGTCGTCGTGCTCGAGCCGCGCCGCATCGCCGCGCGCGCGGCGGCGGCCCGCGTCGCCCAGGAGCTCGGCGACGAGCTCGGTGGGATCGTCGGGTACCAGGTGCGCGGCGAGAGCCGCACCAGCGCGCGTACTCGCATCCGCTTCGTCACCGAAGGTGTGCTGGTGCGCCAGCTGGTGCAGGACCCGTTCCTCGATGGTGTTGGCGCGGTGTGCCTCGACGAGTTCCACGAACGGCACATCGAAGGCGACCTGGCGTTGGCGATGCTGGCCGAGACGCGCGGCGAAGTGCGGCCCGACCTGCGCCTGTGCGTGATGTCGGCGACGCTCGATCCCGCACCGTTGCGCGCGTTCCTGCCGGGCAGCGAAGTGGTCGAGGCCGACGGCCGCCTGCATCCGGTCGAGGTCGTGCACCTCGAACGCGCCGCCGACGGCCCGCTGGAGGTGACGGCGCGCACCGCGATCGAGCGTGCGCTCGACGAGACGAACGGCGACGTGCTGGTGTTCCTGCCCGGCGTCGGCGAGATCGCGAGGTGCCAGGAAGCGCTGCAGAACCTGGCGCGGCGGCGTGGTGTCTTGGTGCTGCCGCTGCACGGTCGCCTCGACGCCGCCGAGCAGGATCGCGCGATCCGGCCGCTGGGCCAGCGCAAGGTCGTGCTGTCGACCAACGTCGCCGAGAGCTCGCTGACCATCGCCGGTGTCACCGCGGTCGTCGACAGCGGGCTCGCGCGCGAACTGCGCTTCGACCGCGGCCGCGGCGTCGACGTGCTGCAGCTCGAACGCATCAGCCTGGCGTCGGCGACGCAGCGCAGCGGCCGCGCCGGTCGCACCGGGCCGGGGCGCTGCTACCGGCTGTGGACGCCGAGCGAAGAACGCGGCATGCCGGCGCGCACGCTGCCCGACGTGCAGCGCATCGACCTCGCCGGCCCGGCCCTGCTGGTGCGTGCGTTCGCCGGCCGCGATCCGCGCCAGTTCGGCTGGTTCGAAGCGCCGCCGGCGGAAGGGCTGGCCGCCGCCGATCGCCTGCTCGGCGAACTCGGCGCGCTGGAGAACAACGGGGCGTTGTCGCGGCGCGGTCGTTCGCTGCTGCAGCTGCCGCTGCACCCTCGCCTCGCCGCCGTCGTGCACGCCGGGCGCGAACTCGGCTGCGCCACCGCGGCGGCGACCGCGGCGGTGTTGCTGTCGGACGTCGAGCAGTTGGGGCGCCAGGACGGTGCCGACCTGCACGCCGCCGTCGACGCGTTCCTGCTGGCCGAGGACCGCGGCTTCCCCGAGCACCTGTGCCGCGAGTTCGGTGTCGCCACGTGGCAGGCGCGCACGCTGAAGGGCACGCGCGATCGCTGGCTCGCCGGCGCCGATCGTCGCAGCGACGAAGCGCGCGACACCTCGCTGCTGGCGAGCTGCCTGCTCGCGGGCTTCCCCGATCGCGTCGCGGTGCGCAGCAGCGGCGGCGAACCGCGCACGGCGACGATGGTCGGTGGCCGCGGCCTCGTGCTCCCGGCGGCCGCCGACGGCCAGGACCTGCTGCTGGCGCTGCGCCTGCACGAAGTCGGTCGGCAGCAGCGTTCGAAGGTCGTGCTGTTCGGAGCACTCGAGCCCGCCGACCTGCAGGCGGTGGCGAAGGACGCGCTGCAGGCCGTCGTCGTCGCCGAACTGGTCGAAGCCGAGGGCCGCGTCGTCGCCGTGCGCGAGCAGCGTTACCGCGACCTGGCGCTGAAGTCGGCGCGCGGCGGCGAACTGCCGGACGGGGCGGCGGCGGCCAAGCTGCTGCCGGTGCTGGCCGCCGATCCGTGGAAGTGGCTCGGCGAGCAGAAGGAACTGCGCCGGCTGCTGGCGCGCATGCGCTGGCTGTGTGCGCGTTCGCCGGACCTCGGCCTGCCGACGTGGGACGACCCGACGGTGGCGGCGGCGGCGCTGCAGCTGCTCGGCGACCGCAACGACCTGCGCTCGTTGCGCGACGCCGAGGTCGGCGAGCTGTTGCTGGCGCAGCTGCAGCCGGCGCAGCGCCGCGCGCTGCAGCAGGGGGCACCCGATCGCATCGAACTGCCGTCGGGCCGCGCCGCGATCGTCGACTACGACGCGCCGGCGGGGCCGACGATCGCCGCCCGGCTGCAGGAGTTCTTCGGCCTGCGCGCGGTCGGCGCGCTCGCCGGTGGCCGCGTGCCGGTCGTGCTCGAACTGCTGGCGCCGAACCACCGGCCGGTGCAGGTGACCACCGACCTGCCGAGCTTCTGGGCGAACGTCTACCCGCAGGTGCGCCGCGAACTGTCGCGCCGCTACCCGCGCCACAGCTGGCCCGAGGACCCGCTGGCCGCGGCCCCGCAGGCGCGGCCGGCGCGCCGGCGTCCGGAGTGACGCCACCCTGTCGGGGGTGCACGCGGCGGCCACGCGTTCGCTGGCTGGACCGTCGGAAACGGCGGCACTCGTCCCGCCGACTGCCGCAATCGTGGACGGTCGTGCCAAGTAGCGCTCAAGATCGCGGCGGCTGGTGCCGAAAGTCCCTCGCGGAGCCCGGTTCCGCGCATGAGCCTCGAACTACGACAAGGTCTACGGCAGGAGCAGCGCCTCGCGCTGCTGCCGCAGATGCTGCAGTCGATCGAGGTGCTGCAGCTGGCGACCGCCGACCTGCTGACGATGCTCGACCACGAGCTGCAGCAGAACGAAACGCTCGAGGCGAAGACGCCGCCGCCGGTCGAACCGCCGGCGCCACCGACGCAGCCGGTGGCCGAACGCGAAGACTCCGGCTGGGAGGAATGGCGCCGCGGCCCGGCCGGTGACGACGAGGACAAGAAGGGGCAGTTCCTCGCCAACGTCGCGGCCCAGCCGGTGTCGTTGGTCGAGCACGTGCGCCAGCAGCTCGCCTACGAAGGTGTGCCAGCACTGCTCGCCGACGCGGTCGTCAAGCTGACCGAACACCTCGACGAACGCGGCCTGCTGGCGTTCCCGCTGGCCGAACTGGCGCAGCAACTCGAGGTGCCGATCGAACTGCTGCGCGAGGCGCACGACGTGCTGCGCACGCTCGAGCCGCGCGGCATCGGCGCCAGCGACCCGATCGAAGCGATGCTGCTGCAGGCGGCCGCCGATCCGGATCTGCCGCTGATCGAACGCCTGCTGCGCGAACACCTCGAAGAGCTCGGCCGCAACAAGCTGCCGGACGTGGCGCGCGCGCTGAAGCTGTCGGTCGACGAACTGCGCGAACTGCTGGCCCGCATGCGCGACCTGAATCCGCGGCCGGGCGCTGGCTTCGCCGGCGACGACGCCGGTTCGCTGCATCCCGACGCCTACGCGTGGCTGCACGATGGCGTCGTGCAGGTCGCACTCGACGACGCGTCGCTGCCGGACCTGCAGGTCAACGCCGAGTATGCGGCGCTGGCCGCCGACCGCGGCACCGACCGCCAGCTGCGCGACTACCTGCGGCCGAAGCTGCGTTCGGCGCGCGACCTGATCGACGCGGTGCAGCAGCGGCAGGCGACGTTGCTGCGCGTCACCGAGGCGGTGATGCGCGAGCAGAAGGCGTTCCTGCAGAAGGGGCGGGCGGCGATCCGGCCGCTGCGCATGAGCGACATCGCGGCGCAGGTCGGCATGCACACGTCGACGGTCAGCCGCGCCATCGCCGGCAAGTCGGTGCAGACCGACCGCGGCGTGTTCCGGCTGCGCGACTTCTTCGACGGCAGCCGCATCGACAGCTTGGCGGGCGAAGGGCAGGGCCGCATGGCGCTCGCCGAACAGATCGCCGAACTGGTCGCGGCCGAGGACAAGGCCGCACCGCTGTCCGACGACGACCTGGTCGCGCGCCTCGCCGCACGCGGCGTGCAGTGCGCGCGGCGCACGATCACCAAGTACCGCAAGCAGCTCGGCATCCCGTCGAGCTACCTGCGCCGAAGGTTCGGAGATCCGACATGACCCGGTACGACCCGTTCTCCTACGGCAACGTGCAGCTCGGCAAGCAAGGGGGAGACGCGAAGCCCGCGGCCTCGCCCGAGGACGTGCTGTTCGCGGATGCCGGGCCGGTGAAGCAAGCAGCGCCTGCGAACGACGACAGCTGGTCGTTGCTCGACGAAGACGTCGGCAGCCTGCTGCCGGGCGGCAAGAAGGCGGCGCCCGCGCCGTCGGATGGCATGGACTTCGGCAGCGAGATCCTCGGCGAAGCGCCGGCCGCGGCGCCGGCGCGGGCACCGGCGCACAAGCCGGCGACGCGGGCGCCGGCGGCGGCGCAACCGCGCGGCGCCGAACCGGCGTTGCAGATGCCGGCCTCGCCGCGCACGGCTTCGGCGTCGGCGCCGGCCGCGCGTCCCGCGGCCGCTGCGGCCGCTGCGGCGGCTCCGACGGCGGCGGCTGCGGCTCCCGCTGCGGCGGCGAAGCCCGCGCGGATGGCGTTGGCGGCGCCCTTCCCGATCGTGTTCTTG